>ENA-UOTZ01001495-UOTZ01001495.1-compost-metagenome-genome-assembly--contig:-NODE-1495-length-15609-cov-35.473410_pt1 | contig 15609 bp, 11 predicted proteins | sample MGYA00238144_ERZ746983 | MGnify/ENA primary metagenome ERZ746983 (study PRJEB28759, sample SAMN06268863) | compost metagenome | isolation source: single cell | place: USA: California, Emeryville, Joint...
GTGATGGAGTTATTCATATCTTAGAGCAGAAAGCGTAGTCAGCTATAAAATTAACAAATTAGAGTTAATTATTAGTTCTTTGAGTGCAGTTTTAAATAAAAATTGTTTTTACCATCATTCGTGAATTTCGTAATAGCTAAGCTACGTAAGTGCAAAAAACTACTAACATAAATTCTGATATTGTTTTAACATCCATTGACAGTTATCTTCTTACAGCTTGCTTGAAAGTAAATTGGGCTTCATACGGCTCGTTCCGCTTATTTGAGTTTTTTCCTACTGAAGAAAAACCCAGAGAATCTTGCTGATGTTTCCTTGAAGATAAGAACTAAAAATTTTTATGAGAGTAGAGCGTGGAGCGTTGGAAAATGAGCAAAACTTTTAACAGGAGTTACAAACCATTTGTCACAGAATTAAAAGCACTGTAAAGTGGCTCTTGTACAAATCAATTGAAAAATTTAACGGTTTGCAAGGAGAAATATGCCTTTGAAATGTAATACTCATAAATCCACGAATATGTAAATTACAATTCAATTGATTCAAGAGTCACTAGAAATACTCGACTTGAGAAGCAACGTTCCTTTGCAATACGCCATCGAGCCATTCAACGGTGATTTGAATCGGGTTTTTCATCTTCAAACAATTCAGTAGGGTAGTTCGATCTCTATACTCAAGAGATTCAAGTCGTAGAGTCACCTCGAACTGTTCAAAATAAAGCAGTTTGAATAATTGTTCACATAACTTGTCTAATTTGTCAATTGTATCAGGTGTCAGCAGCCTCAATTTGAAAGTTTTCAACTTTGTCTGCCCTTGAGTCATTTTCATAAACCTATCGAAGGTCACATCGTTTGTCTTTCTATACTCCCATTCCACCTCAAAATTAATCACTAAATGCTGCAAGCCTTCCATATTTCATACCGCTACTTGGGGTAACTCCACTTCCTTGCAATTTACACCCCGTATATCGATGTCGAATCTTTCTATCGTATACAAGCTGTCCGAGTTCTTCTGAATTTCCAAAAATAAGTCTCGAGTAAACTATTAAATTACTAGACAATGAAACGGATTCCGAACAACTACTAGTCAAATGTTAGTGCCTCATTTATAGCTATTATTACTGTTATGAAGCCATAAAACTTTTCTTTTAAACACCTTTTCATATTAATTCTAATTATCGTAATCGAAGAATGTTCACAAACAGTTCAATGAAGCGCGTTTTAGATCCATTTTATCCTAATAAACATTGGCACGCCTAAATTGATGACAAGAAAGAGACCTCTTTCATTTTTTTGGGGTTCTAGCTCTTTTAAATGCTTGATTTAAGTCATCAGATGATACTTTCGGATATCCATACACAAATGAAAAACATATACATCAAAATGACAAAAATTTATCAGTTTCTGAAAAATCATGAACTAACAATGGACGTTATCTCTCTACACTAGTTTTTTATTAATCTGATCACTCTTTCGAAATGTAATGCTTATCAGCCCCTGAATAGGAAAATCTTCCTCCATTTGCTCGTCGTCCAACAAAACTTGTCTCAAATATTCAACTCGAGATGCGGTACTTCCCTGCATTGACTCATCCAGCGATTCAACGTGCAAACGCGTTATTTGAACTGGAGGCTTCATCGCCAAACAATGCAACAAACTGTATTTTTCTTCCTCATCAAGAGACTCACAGCGCACAGTCACCTCAAACTCTTCAAAATCAGGTAGTTTGAACAACTCTTGACACAACTTGTCCAGTCTATCCAAGAACAGAAACGTCAACAATTTCAATTTGAAAGTTTTTAGTTTGGGTTTTCCTCTAACTATCTCTACAAACTTCTCGAGTTTCTGCGCCTCTGTAGTTCTAAAACCCACATCATCGTCCCATTTCACCTCGAAATTAATCACTAGATGCCGCAGCTCTGTCATTCTACTCACTGCTTCAAAAGGAATCACCGACTCCTTGCAATTTAGGCCTTGGATATTTATCTCTAGCCTCTCAAGAATATGGAAGTTAGAGGCACTCCCAATCTTTTGCTATATAATTAATCGCGGTGATTTTCGGTGCAAGCGAGAGGACCTTGCGATGAATGTCCTGTTTTTCCGAGCCAACGATTCCCAAAGAGTTTAACACAAATTTACCTTCTTGCAAAGTGAAATAAAATCTTATCTTTTCCTCAGAAGCTCGTGATTCGAACCTGAAATGCACAGAAAAGCCCTCTTTATTCACCTCAGGAAAAGCTTCCCATAAGGTGCTTTGGACTGCCTTCCTCGAGGCAAAGCCAGATCGGCCCTCTGGAATTTTGATTTGGAAAGAGAACTTTGTTTCATTTTTTAGATTCGTTTTCGCGTCCTTTTGAAGGTCTTGAATTAAAGTTTTCCAATGATATGTGATAAAGTCGGAAAAATCGAACAGAACGACGATATTTTCAAGAGAATTCATACTCAACAGCTCCTTTAAGAAAATTTGAGGGTTGACGCTACCTTCGCCTTGGTTGGATATATGCAGAGCTAACGAATTCAGAGATTTAACCGAGCTTAAATCCTTCCAAAATCTACTATCAAGGCAATCTCCATTGGCTCTTAGATACAAGCGTGAGAGATTACTCAAGCTTTGGTAGGTCCTTCTCGTCAGGTTAATATTTTTGATAAAAGGCACATATGCTAACAATCTTCTCGTAATTTCTGAATGTTCAGGAGATTTGGTCCGAAGACTCGCTGGGAACACTGTAAGTGCATCGATATATTCAAAGTTTTTCCGAATTCTGAAAATGAGCTTCTGAGCGGCGATTGAGAGGAAACTTGCTGCATATTTCAGATCTGAAGGCAGAGTTTGGTCTAGGGTATGCTGAATGGTAACAATCGCTTTCTCAATGTTCTTCGCTCTTTTAGCGACTCGTTTCAGCCCTCGTGTCGTGCGAGATGATACTTTCATCTTGAGAATCTGAGTCCTTTGGATGACGGAGGAAGATGCGAATTTAGAGGAGTTGGAGCGATCCAACCAGTATATACTACTGACGATTTGCACGCTTTTGTACCTCAAACAAAAACTGTCCATGGAAGTTTGATTGAAGTAGGTGTAATATCGCCGAGGCAAGAGTCGGTTGTGCAACGTGATTTTATCTTGCTCCGAGCCTCGAATGGATTTCTGAAGTCGAACGATTCGAGATCGCTCTCTGTCACTGAACGGCTGCACTGCAGCAGTGTCTTTGATTCGTGTCGCCATTTGATCAATAAAAATGTTTATGGCATGAAATGCCCGACTTTCTGCAAATTTTATCGTGAATAATTATTTAAAACCAATTGCTCTGCTGAGTAAGTTGAATAAATGTAATGCGCCAAAATGTGCCGGTATAAGTTCCAAGGAATATCATAAAAAAAACTAATTGCCCTTTCAATTGGTGTTTTTTCGAGAAAATAATACATAGTTCATTTCATTCTTTGAAATATCCAGATATAGACAGGCTATCTAAACAAATATACAATATAATATTACAAACTATTCTTAAATAATTTCACTTAGCACATTTACTCTGATCTATGAACAGCGATATTTCTAATTAAAATGGTAAGAATGGTCTCCATTTGAGCTCTTCTGCGATTTACGCTCTTTTTTTCCCACCTTGATTGTACCTAAATCATTCATCTTGCTCGATCTCCTCCTCAACAAATATTTTAACTGGTTCTTTAACAAACGCCTCTACTGACTCAACAAACTCTTTGGTTGGCTTATTGAAAAAGACACCAATCTGTGTTTCATTCGGAATATTTTTTAGGATGCTATTGACTTGTTCACTGAACGAAGCCAGCAGCTGATCAGTCTTGTCCAATAGAAGAAACTTTAGAGTCTCTAAAGACAAATTCTTCATCTCCATCAAATCAGTAATGACGTCTGGTGTTGCAAGGACCAATTGCGCTCCTGATTTCAATTGTTGTAAAGAAAAGTCCAGGTCTTTATCGCAAAGACAAGTTGAAATCGGCATATAATCGCCTAATTCTGAAATCACCTTAAGTAAACCACATGCACGCTCTTGTGTTGGCACTATCATAAGGATATGGAAGAGCCGCAGTTTAATGTTCAGGATCTGGAGGGCAGAAATGGCGAGAAGTGTCCTCATACCTGACTGGGCTTGGACAATCACGTTTTTGCCATTTAGAATTGGAAGCATGACTTCCAATTGAAATGGAGAAGGCTTAGCGAACCCAAGCGCATAAATTCCTCTAAGCAATGACTCTTTGAGGTCGAGATCTTCGAACATACATTTGTGAAAGGCGACGAGCTGGTTCCCGTCTGAATGTTTGGCACTCTCCATTATTTGGTTCTGGTGATTCTGAATGAATTAGATTCCTAATTCAAACTGTCCCTAAGTTAAAAGAATCTTAATTCAACGATATCATAAGGTAACCCCACCCCCAAAAATGTGTCCATTATTTCCAAAAATTCGACAGCCATAGATAGGTAATGTAATGGATTGAGGCTAGAAATGAGAGATATCATGTGTAGTTAGGTGTTACTAATCAAATTCATATTGATTTGATCAAGTAAACTTTATGAAAACATTAAGATGGATTTATACAGATTTGCTAATTACATTCACGATTGCAATAGAGTTAAATACTTCAAATAGCATAGATTCAAGTGTTCCAAGGCAACGATAAAATTACACACGGAAAAAAGGCATATCATGGGGCTTTGGTACAGCTATGAGCATTCCTCCGTAAAAATTTACAATTATTTTGTGCGTCTTTTGATAATATTCAGGAATCTCTGCTAAAAACTCTCCTTCGATAATTTCTTCTTCAGAATCATCATCTTGCTTACCCTCAGCCGAGAGTTCGGAAAGCCAAACGCATCTCGCTTGCTTGTGGTGACTAAAATCTTCATCCAAATAGATTACAGCGTTTTTCTCTACACTATAACTAGTTTGACCAGGCATTTTACCTTTCAGCACGTATTTTATCCTCAGTTTCGTGCCCAGATAATCAACGAAATAAACGTCTTCTTTATTATTCGCCTGTCGACATGCATAGATAATTAACCCTTCTGTAGGCAACCACTGGACAATGTTTAATTTTTGTCCCATGAGAGGATTCTGAAGAATTCTACTGCCACACACTCCCTTGTCATCAAAATCAAACATCACAATCTGCGTCGATGATTGCGCAAATGCCTTGTTCATTGCAGTGTGAAAATATGCGTTGAAAAAAGTTTCTCTTTTGTTCTGCTTTTCACTCTTATAGATAACCTGCGAGGTGCCTTGGCGGTCAGAAAGCACAATAATGCTACCTAAGCATAACAGCAGCTTCGATAGGCTAGAAACATACACAGTATCAAGAGAAATTTTCAATTCTTGATAGTATTGAGTTAGATTCAATCCATTGCATATGGTTTCCAAATTGAATGCGTATTTTTTCTTCAAAGAGCATGAATTTCGGATTTCGATAAACGGGGTGGACTCGTGATAGAAGAGGATATCTGAATCTCTCTTCCCTGAGAGTTTGAGGATGACTTTCAAATGAGAGTTTGTATCAGGCACAGGAACTCGAACCGATTTCAGACGTTTCATGGTCTTCCAATGGAAAATACCCAGCCTTAAGGAGCTAGAGCTTATTCTTTTGCAGCAGATTGTTGTTCGATGATATCGGTTCTGAGTAACCGTGAGTGGAGCGCCTTCGGCTCCTTCTGCACAGCGGCCGAATTGGGTAATTGTTTTAACTTTTGTTCCGGCTGGATTTATCAAAAAAGGCATGTGGTCGTGCCAGCCAGCGGGCCTGTCGACATGAATGTTCAAATTATTTCGGATCATTAATTATTAACAAACTTTTGTTCATTTAGCATATAATTTTGAGATTGTATAATCAACTTTCATTAGTCATCGAGGCTGTGTGCAAATAATATGACTTGCTTATTTGTATGGTGATAAATTGGGTGAGATGATCAATATCCCTCATATTGAAGTTATCTATTCACTCTTCATTTTCATATTTAAACTTTATTCACAAAGTTAGCGCTCTAAGGCTCTTTATCGGAAAACAATACTGACAATGTTTAAATATGGCAAAATCTGAAAGGGAAAATATGCGATTCAGAATGGATGCATGAATCTAATTACTGTAATTTCAATTAGTATAGAAAAAAAAAAAATCGTCTGTGACGGGTTGAACTCGATTTCGGCCAAAAATTCTCCTCTTTATCACCAGTTCTAAGCAATATGCTTTTTTATTTTTCAAAAAAGGAATCTCGCGAGTTCATTCTAGGGAAAGCAGAATGATGAAATCAGAGCCCGGTCAAAAGAAGATGTGTTATAAAAAGTACACTAAATATAACAAGCAAAAAAAGGAGAAAATTTTGTGGAACTATTATTGATGAAAAATTAATTTATTCAAGGCAGAAGGCACTTTTCATGGTTGAAACATTAAGAAGAGAAGAAAAAGAATACGTCATGGGGTAAGGGTATGGCTACTAACATACCTCCATAATAATTTACAGATATTTTCTCGGCCTTCTGGTAACATTCGGGGATAGCTACTAAAAACTCCCCTTCGATTTCTTCATAAGAGCCATCGCGGTGATCTCCTTCAAGTTGGAACTCATTCCCTTCCCTCATATTGGAAAGCCAAACGCATCTCGCTTGCTTTTGATAACTGAAATCTTCATTCAAATAGATGACAGCGTTTTTCTCGACACTATAACAAGTCTGACCAGGTAGTTTATCCTTTAGCACGCATCTTATCCTCAGTTTTGTGCCCAAATAGTCAACGAAATAAATATCATCTTTGTTATTCACCTTCCTCGACGCATAGATGATTAACCCTTCAGAAGGCAGCCACTGAACAATGCTTAACTTATGGCCAATGAGAGGATTCTGAAGAATTCTACTGCCACACACTCCCTTGTCATCAAAATCAAACATCACAATCTGTGTCAACGATTGCGCAAATGCCTTGTTCATCGACGAATTGTAATACGTTCTCAAAAAGCTCTCTCTTTTGTTCTGATTTTCACTCTTATAAATAACCTGCGAGGTGTCTCGGCGGTCAGAAAGCACAATAATACTGCCTAGGCATAACAACAGTTTCGATATGGCAGAAATATACACTGGATCAAGAGAAATTTTCAATTCTTGATAGTATTGAGTTAGATTCAATCCATTGCATATGGTTTCTAAATTGAATGTATGCTTTTTCTTCAAAGAGCATGAATTTCGGATTTCGATGAGAGGAGTGGACTCATGATAGAAGAGGAGATCTGAGTCTGTCTTTCCTGAGAGCTTGAGAATGGTTTTTAAATTGATATTCGTATCAGGCACATGAATTATAATCGATTTCAACCAGGTAAATCTCTTCCAATAGAAAATGCATATCCGTAAGGAGTTAGATCCCACTCTTTTACAGCATATAGAGGATTGCTGATGACGATTCTGGGTAACATAGAGCGAAGCACCTTCAACGCTTCGGCCGACCTCAACAATCTTTTTAATCTTAGTTGCGGTTGAGTTTAATAAACAAAAAGGCATGATGTTTTGCCAACCGACAGGCCTGTCGACCTGAATGTGAAATAATTCATCTCCGATCATGAATAAATTTTTTAAAAATTTTTATTGAACATTAGAATCTGTTGTAAAAGTAACAATCGAAAATATCCTTAAAAATGCGACAAGCAGAATCCAATAACGTTTTTGAAATATTCACCTCTATATACAATGAATTAGTGACAATGAGTTTGGAATCGCGGTTAAATCTCAAACTGTTATCTATCTCTCTATTATTGTAACTTCATTTTTATTGTAAATTTTTTTAGAAGAGGAGTTCCTCATCCCAACGAAGTAGGAGAGCTTACAGCTTAGACTTGGTAAATTATGAAGGTAAAATCATGCAGAAAGTATAATAATACTATTTATCATTCACTTAAATTCACTATAAATTACGAACTAAAAAAACTCACGTCATGAGGTAAAGGGATAGCGACAAGCACCCCTCCATAAAAATTTACGATTATTTTGCTGCATTTCTGATAGCTGTCAGGAATCACCGCTAGAATTTCTCCTTCGATAATTTGTTCGTAAGTCTCATCCTCTTGATTTCTTGCACCTTGAAGTTCATCACCATAGTCCTCCCTGATAGTGGAAAGCCAAACGCATCTTGCTAGCTTTTGGAGACAATAATCTTCTTCCAGATATATTAAAGCGTTTTTTTTGACACAATAGCACACCTGGCCAGGTAGTTTATCCTTCAACACGAACCTCAGTCGTGGCTCGGCGCCTAAATAATCAACGAAATAGATGTCTTCTTTATTATAAATGGTCCTTGACGAGTAGATAATAAACCCTTCTGAGGGCACCCAATTGACAATGTTTAAATTTTTCCCTGCCAGCGGATTTTGAAGAATTCTGCTGCCACACACTCCTTTTTCGTCAAAATCAAATAACACAATCTGTGTCGACGATTGCACAAACGCCTTATTCATTGCCGAATTGTAATACGCTCTCATGAAGCTCCCTCTTTTGTCTTGCTTTTCACTCTTATAGATAACCTGCGAGGTGCCTTGACGATCAGAAAGCACAATAATGCTGTCTAAGCATAACAGCAGCTTCGATAGGCTAGAAACATACACTGGATCAAGAGAACTTCTCAATTCTTGATAGTATTGAGTGAGATTCAATTCATTGCATATGGCTTCTAAATTGAATGTGCAAATCTTTTTTAAAGAGCATGAATTTCGGATTTCGATATGCGGAGTAGATTCATGATAGAAGAGGAGATCTGAGTCTCTCTTGCCTGAGAGCTTGAGGATGGTTTTTAGATTGGCATTCGTATCAGGAACAGAAATACTGACAGATTTCAGCCACTTAAAGTTCTTCCAATGGAAAATGCAGATCCTAAAGGTGTTGGAGCAGACTCTTTTACAGCATTTAGAGGATTTATGACATCGAGTATGCGCAACAGCGAGAGTGACACCCTCAACACCTCTGCCAATTTCGACCAGTCTTTTAATCTTCGTTGCGGGTGGGTTTATCAAGCAAAATGGTCCGTTGTCTCGCCAGTCTTTCGACGTCCCGACCTGGATGTTGAATTCGCTGCTTATCATCAATAGACTTTAAAGAATTTTAATGAATGAGCAGATAATATTGTAAATTTGTAAATCACCTTTGAACGCAATACGTAAATAAATTTTCTTATTTGAAATTAGAAATAAAGGCAATAAAGAAGCGTAATAGCTAATACGGTTCGAATGGTCGATAAATTAAAGTGAAGGGAAGCCCGCTCAATGGCTAGTCTCCATTGTAATTTGATTTTCCTATAAAGCAACGAGTTACCTCCTTACTCTTCAAGAGAAAATATTTGAAGGTAATTGAAAATGTATATTATTTGTGTCAATAATTATTCACGTCCATGGAATAGATGTCATTATTATATACATTCACATCAATTAATTAATCAATCATGAAGATTTTGATTATTTTAGCTTATTTTCAATTACTCAATCGAAAGCAGTGGTACAATAAGAGATAATGCTAGGCACAAACTTCACGAACTCTTTCACCTTTCTCTCTTTATCAATAAATTTCACAGGATCCTCCGCCATATCATTCAGGAGGCCAACAAAATCATCGATGTCTTCTGCACACTTCTTATTGTCTTGCTTGTGAATATGCAACTTGAGCTCTTTGTCAACGCACTTTTCTGAAATGCGAGGCAAGTGAGCCAACACATCAAACAAATCACCAACAGCACGTTGAGCATGATCCTTAGATGCTTCGTATCCAAAGGCATTCAGAGCAGGCAGAACTGGTTTGAGTTGGAAGGCGCACTCAGGGTTCTTAGTATCGTCAGCCTTCAAATCTCCGATAGGTTTCTTGAATTCGATCTTTTTAAGTTCAATCTTTTTGTCCTTGTCCATGATGTGGTCAATTCCGCGCAGTCTCTTCTCAATCGCGGCTTGGATTCTCTTGTTTAAGTCAGAGGTCTGGCTCCTGAAGTCCGCAGCATCGTAAGCAGCTGAGCCCTTTACGTTCCCTTTGTCCCAGAACTTAACTGTTTCTGCCCAATCCTTAAAGGAAAAATCTTCAGAAGAGGCTTCGCCGTGTTCCTCCTCTCCTTTGCGCTTCCAGAACTTGATGGAATCAATCCAGCTGTTATCATCTTCGTCTTTCTTCTTGTCTTTATCTTCGACCTTGTCTTTGAATTTGTCCCACATTTTCTTGGCTATTGCGGCTTCAGCCATCTTTTTGAGCTTAGAGTCATCATCATCCTTTTTCTTCTCCTTCTTCTTATCTTTTTCCTTCTCCTTTTCTTTGTCCTTTCTGCTCTTCCAGAACTTGGCAAACTCGAGCCAGCTTTCATCGTCTTCGTCTTTCTTCTCCTTTTCTTTCTTCTTCTCTTTGCTGTCGTGCTCTTCCCTGAATCTGTGCCAGAGATTCTTAAGCATTATAGACTCAAGCAACTTTTTGGCTTTCGAGGATTCTTCGTCTTTCTCATCCTCTTTGTCTTTGTTTTTCCAGAACTTGACAAAGTCATACCAGCTTTCCTCATCATCTTCATCATCATGTTCTTTCTCAGCGTGTTTCTCTTTATATTTGTGCCACAGTTTCTTGAGCATGTGGACCTCGATGAGTCTTTTTGCTGGAGAGTGATCCTCTTCCTCTTCTTTCTTCTCCTTTTCTTTTTCTTTCTTCTCTTTCTCCTTCTCTTTCTCTTTCCTTTCTTTTTCCTTTTCCTTCTCAGCCTCTTTCTTCTCCTTTTCCTTTTCTTTTTGCTTCTTCTCCTTTTCCTTTTCCTTCTCTTTCTTGTCTTTTTCGCTGCTCTTCCAGAACTTAACAAATTCCATCCAGCCTTCATCATCATCTTCATCCTTCTTCTTTTCCTTTTCTTTCTCTTTTTCCTTCTCTTCGTGTCTTTCCTTGAACTTGCTCCACATTTTCTTAGCAACTGCAGCTTCGACCATCTTTTTAGCTATAGACTCCTCTTCATCGTCGTCTTTGTGTTTCCAGAACTTGGCGAACTCGAACCAGCTTTCATCATCCTCATCCTTTTCTTTCTTCTCGTCGTGATGATCCTTTGCTTTGTTCCACAATTTCCAAGCGGCTAGGCCACTGAACCATCCCTTAGAGTCATCATCATCGTGCTTTTTCTTCTCTTTTTCCTTTTCCTTTCTCTCTTTTTCCTTCTCCTTCTCTTTTCGCTCTTTCTCCTTCTCCTTTTCCTTTTCTTTATGTTCCTTCTCCTTTTCTTTTTCTTTCTTCTCCTTTTCCTTCTCTTTCTCCTTCTCGAGTCTTTCCTTTTCTTTCTCTTTCTCGAGTCTTTCCTTCTCCTTTCTAGCAGCTTCTTCCTTTTCCTTCTTCTCTTTCTCCTTTTCCTTATGCTCTTTCTCCGCCTCCTTTTGCTTTTGCTTCTCCTTCTCGAGTTTTTCCTTTTCCTTCTTCGCCTTCATTTCCTTTTCTTCCTTCTCCTTTCTTTCCTTTTCCAGTTGCTTTTCTTTCTCCTTATGCTCCTTTTCCTTTTGTTTCTCCTTCTCTTGTTTCTCTTTTTCTTTCTTTTCCTTCTCCTTTAGAGCCTCGATCTCTTTTTCTCTTTTCTCTTTCTCCTTTTCTTTTTCCTTCTTCTCCTTTTCCTTTTCTTTCTCTTTTTCCTTGTGCTCCTTTGCCTTTTCTTTTTCTTTCTTCTCCTTGTCTTTATCATCTTCCTTTCCCCAGAACTTCAATTTGCTGAACCAGGAGCTGTCGTCCTCTTCCAACTTGATTGTTTTCTTCTCATCTTCATCCTTTTTCTTCGATGCCACATGAGCATGAACTTTTGCTTCCCCTTTAAGTTTATCCCATCCATCTTTGAGGGAATCAGCGACTTTTTCCGTGTTAGTTTTCTCTTCCGTTTTGAACATGTCACCAATCTTATCGGCCATTTTTTTAACGGTCGATCTATCATCCTCCTCCGGTTTCCCTTTCAGTATATCGACATTCAGGGAAACCACCAAACCTATACACACAAGAATTGTTAGCGCTGTTAAAAGACGCATTGTTGCAATTTATTTTCAATGAATTTTTCTTTCGAAAATGATTATTACCCTTTAACCGCAATGAGCTTAAATATTCGTAAAGAAGGTTAACAATGCAGTAGTTTTCTAAAACTTGCCTGATTTTAGATTCTAGAATTAATATCTTTCCTTAACGCCCAGAATTATAAATCATTTCGTCAGTAAAGCTCAATTATTCACAACCAAATGCCGGTGTAATCCTACTCGTCAGCTTTGTCCTCATAAAAAGCTCATAAAGCCTTTTTCTCTCTCTGAGACAGGTGAGGCGAAGAGTAACAATGTGCTCTTTGCTTGGAGGGGCATGAGAAGCAAAGATATATTTGTTATAATTTTTGGTCAGTAAAAAAAAGAATAAATTTTTTTGTCGAACATACGATTTTTCAGTTAAAAAAATCTTTTTCGAGTGTTTTGTATCCAAAGCTGAAATACGTGTCGATCGGGAGGAAGGAGAGCTTTAGTTGATGGAACACAAGAGATCTTGTTGTCTGTCAGTAATTAGAACATAACGTGATATGGAGCTCAGATTACGAAGGTTTTATTTTTGAGTACTAAGCCTATTAACACGAATTATTAGAGCTCATCGATTCCTTCTAAAAGGATTTATCAACCATATTATATATATAAGCTCTGCTATGTCTTCCATCTTATAGAATTCTGATAAAAAGTGATTTAACAATAGGAGAAATGGTTGTCTACTATAAGCCGCACAATATTCCTCTTGTTCATACCTAATCTTGAAAAGTAATTTACACGTTCTCTAGATGCTCTTAAGTTCAGTTTTTGCGGTCAATATATTATATGATGTATCAAAACTCCAAATTATGTTGCTTAACCTAAGAATTCGACTGTCGGTTTCATTTTGAGATCAAATAACCTAACACAAGATATTTTTTTTTTGAGCTATCGTTGAGTAATCTTTCAAAAGTTCTCAATGTTGAATGTAGATATGAATATATATATCTCTATGCACATTAATTAATTAATCATGAAGATTGGTTTCTCATCATCATCTAATATTTACTTTCTGCTTAGATTTTCTCAACCTCAAATGCCGTGGTACAGTGAGAGATACACAAAGGAACCAAATTAACCAATTTCTTCATTCTCTTATATTCACCAATAAGGTTCCAAGGATGTGTTGCTAAGCCAGAGGCTAATTCAGTGAGCGCTACGATGTCCTTCACACATTTCTTATCATCAACCTCGGTCTCAGTCAGTCTGATTTCCTCACCAAGACAATATCTTGAGATATTTGGTAGTCTCTTCAACACCTTGAATAAAGAAGATACAGCACGAGTGCTATGATCTCGAGAAGCGTGATATCCAAATGACATAAGGCCAGGAAGCGCTGGCTTAAGAGAGTGAATGCACTGCTTGAACTTGATATTTTCAAGTTTAATATCCTTAATAGCGTCTGGGAACTCATCGATCTTTGGGAGATGAACCTCCTTCATTATTTTATTGATTCCCTTCTTTTGCTTGTTAATCGCTCTTTGGATTTTCTTATCAGTTTCTTTCACCTTTTCCTTCAACTCGTCAGCTTTAGCATCAACTTTCTTTTCCATTGAGCTCTTCTCCCAGAATTTGAACGTTTCAGCCCAATTCTTGAAAGAAAACCCTTCACCCTCTTCTTCTTCGTCCTTGCTTTTCCAAAATTTAACCGAGTCGATCCAGCTCTTATCATCTTCTTTGTCCTTACTCTCTTTCGTTTTTTGGAATAACTTCCAGAACATCAGTCTTCCAAGCCACTTGGATTTGTCGACGTCATCTTTCTCTTTCTTCGCCTTTTCCTTTGCTTTCTCTTTGGCCTTAATGTCTTCATCCTCATCGTCTTTTCCCCAGAACTTTAATTTCTGGACCCAACTTTTCTCGATTTCATCCTGGTCGTCGTCATCGTCGTCTTCCTTTTCGTCCCTGTGCTTCGTAGCATGGATCGCAGCTCCCGCACTAACTTTGAGTTTGTCCCACCAATTTCCGTCTTTCATGGCTTCGGCCTTGTCTTTGTCTTTGACGAAATAGTCGGCGAGTTGAGCGGCCATCTTTTTAATGGTTGATGGGTCCTCATCTTGGACTTTGGTTTTCGCTTGCACGAGGGTGAAGGACATCACCAACCCGACACATGCGAGTAGCATAAGCGCTGTTCGAGCACGCATATTGATAATTTCTGGTTTTTGCGATATGAAATTTGGTTTTTTCTTTCGAAAATGATTGTTATGTTAAGAGTAGCTTACTTGAAGCTTAAATACTCACTGATGGCTTGTGTAATGCAATATTTTCTCAAACTCCCTTATTGTGATATTCTAGAATTATTTTAATGCAGTAGTTCCATGTAAACAGCTTTGAGTTTCAATCATTTGGCTAGTAACAGTTGACTAAAGTAGGCGCAGATTTATTCTGACTGTTCTGATTCTGAAAAAGTAATGAAGGAGGTTCATTCCTGTATTAAGGCTATTGATGAGAGAAAGGGTTGGAATGGATGACCCAATCTCTGAGGTCTCTGGAAAAAGTACTTGTCGCGAAGACATTGAGAGTGATTTTAAGCAGTGAATGAAAAAAATTTTTCGAATATTCGATTATTTCAGTTAAATTATCTTTTTCGAGTGTTTTAGCTGCTGAGATAGATGCTAGTAGGCAGTGGAGCACACCACAAAGAAGGTTCAAACAATCTGATCTTCGTTAATCAGCTGATCAGAGCCTGGAAGAATTTCTAGAGACAAAATTGTTGAATCCCTTCCGAAAGTTCAAATAATTTTCCTTAATGTTTTTATTTGAGAAGTAAGGTTGATCAATTGACTTCTTCGGCAATAACGAGCAATTCGAATGTAGCAGTAAGGCATTTGGATAATGCATCATAAATGTCATGAGTTAGGAGAAGCAGCGATGATAGCCAAATCAGAGAAGTTATTTCGAGTCAGATCCTCTATCAACATATCTGATTGCGTCAGTGAAGAGAATTGTTTTTCGGAATGCTTTGGCCTTGTGGGGCTCGTTCTCAATAGAGGATAAAATCTTTGGTGGGAAGTCAAGAAATAAAGAAAACAGAGAGGATAATTCCAGCAAAAGCCAACTGCAAAATATCATGCAGGAAGAGTCCAGCGGCTGCCTAACTATTCGAAAGTGCAATGCAGTTGAAGATTAGGTAAGAACTCTAAAAAGCATTTGGGGATCTAGGCTGATGATTGGGAGTGAATCTCTTCCTCATTCAAGACCACTAAGCCAATTAGAAGTTAATCTAAACTGGTGCAAGAGCACCAATATCACTAAATTCAGAGAGTATCAACAACTGTCATGACAATTATTTGTATCCCTTTCCTCTTCATAAATTCAAAACTGAATAAGTAATAAATGATTCTCATCGCTTAGTATTGGAAATACTCAGATCATCCTACTTGAAATCAGTTGACCAGAACGGTCAAAAAATTTCGATCATATGATTAAAAGAAATTTTTCTTAACGAAGATTTCCCATATCAGAACAAAGATTTGCCCGTTAATTACCCTCACAAGTTCTTGATGTTAATTTTCTACTGAATTAGACTTTCTTACGTGATAGTTTTAGAAAATTCACTGCGTTGAGACAATACGAGCA
>ENA-UOTZ01001497-UOTZ01001497.1-compost-metagenome-genome-assembly--contig:-NODE-1497-length-15607-cov-5.902769_pt1 | contig 15607 bp, 5 predicted proteins | sample MGYA00238144_ERZ746983 | MGnify/ENA primary metagenome ERZ746983 (study PRJEB28759, sample SAMN06268863) | compost metagenome | isolation source: single cell | place: USA: California, Emeryville, Joint...
TTCTAAAATTGGTGATTCAGAGAAGTTGGGAAAAAATGTTAAGGATCCCAAAATTGCATTGGTAATCTACCCAGAGGACTAGAAATTTTTCTTTACGCGCAATATTTTTGCCTCCCATCAGCTGATGTAGCTCAGTAATACTTAAAAAGAAGTTTATTAGGAACAGAATTCCGACAAGAGAAATCTCTAAAAGGACTAAGGAAATGACATAATTGATTGAAAGTTGTTGCTGTTAGCTTTTTTGATTAAGTGTAGAAGCCTTTTTGTTTTTTAGAAGAATTGAAAGGATTCCTTAGCCGTAACATATTTGATTAAATTTCGGAAATTAAGCGCCTGGCACAACTTTCCCTCTTATTATTTTCATAGCAGTCTTCGAAATTGGATAACTGCAGTTTTCTGGAAATACCTTGAAGCTCAATACACACCAGTTGCCTTTGAGAAAGAATTCCAGCGTTCATTTTTAGAAAAAATTGCACTATTTTCGTGCTTTTCAATGATAGTATATATATTGTCTAAAACTCTCTATCTTTTCAGTTCTCTTCAATTGAGAGAGAACTGCTTTTGAATTCTTGTTTTAATAAAAGGCTAGTTACTGAGAAGTATTTGTAGAGTCCAGAGAGAAAATTCAATTTTTTTGATCACAAAAAAATGAAACAATCTAACCTTTTTCGCGAATGAGTTGGCCAGGCAAAAGAATGACAGATGTCTCCTACAGATTAGCTGAATATTCTTCAGAAGAGAGGAAGCATGACTTTACCAATCTGCAAAAAACAGTTGATTTTTTTTTTTGAATCATACACGTTAACCCGTTGAGAATACTGTAGGATGAGATAAGAACTTTCTCTGATGAGGAATGGATATTGGTTTATTATTAAAACTTTCCTTCTAATTAAGCAATCCAGATGGCATTATGGTTTGCAGCCTGATGAAATCAGCGAATACTTATTCAATTTCAACAATCAGTGGGCCCTTTGTCAATATTTTAGACAAATCTTTTTACAATCCTAATCACTATTTCAAACTAATACAAAATCATGTGAAGCGGCCTCTCTATTGCCATGTGAATGAAAAAGATTTAGAAACGAACTTTTCGAAATCTAATTTGGAATAAAAAGCAATAAAACCGCACACTATTCAACTCGAAAACAGTCAAGAAAATTCTCTGAGAAAAACAGATAAAAGTTCTTACTATGGATCCTCTTATCGAACGACGAAGCCCATTGTACTATCTAGTGTCACTAGCATCCATTGCAACTCCTATCATTTTGTTTTGGCAGTTCTTTAAACAAGGTGAGAACTGGCTCACAATCTCACTCATTTACTCTGTCGTTCTCTTTGGTATTCCGTTCCTAATCTCTCTTTTGCTTGGATTCGACTACGAATTCGCTGTGAATCGAGAGCTTTCTGATAGACATAATCAAATTAGAAGAGAATTAAACTGGGGCCTTCCATTTACAATCGCAGCCATTGTTGTTTATTGGCTCTATTCCAAAAATCACTCCATCTCTTTTGCTTATAACCTCGGCAACAAAACCCAAACATATGTTTTCGGAATAGTCTTTGTGTTCTTTTATCCTTTCATCGAAGGAATATACTATCGGATGTACCTGGCGAGGATAGTCCGCTTTGGACCTCCGGAGCTCGCGAAGCTTTTAGTGAGCGTGTTCTATGGATTTGTTTACTACTTTGCCTTCAGATTTATGCTCGCGAAGGGAGAGTACGCTGTTATGTGGGCATTGATTGCGATTGCCTGGAAGAGGTATCTCTTCCATTTGAGAGATTGGTATGGAGGGCTTTCAGCCATGGTCACCCAGGGATTTGCAAACCTCAGCTTTATCATTATCATTCTGTTCTTCTTTAAATGATGCTCTGTACTAAATTACTTATTTTACAGATTAAGGCTTGTTTAAATGAGCAATAATACTACATAATGCTACTATCTAAGTTCGAAATGTTACAGAATTGTGTCGGCAATGTGGGCCTGAAATTGAACTGCAAACTTTTTGATGTAAAATTTAGTAATATACGGTGTAGCAAACGCAATAAAAAAGTGTCTCATATCTGAATTTGATTTCCATTTGTTGAATATTTAGTTGTATCAGGCGGCGCCAGAGAGCTTTGGTCTTCGAGGAAACAAAAACAGTCTCTAATTCGAGCAATATACTCATATTGTGAGAGTTTGTCTATTTCAATACCAGTAGTGGATATATTCATCAATGCTCTTATTCGAGATTGATTTTTCCTTGTAAAGTATTGTCGATGCTGAGAAACCATAGAAGTCCCATAATTCGCATCTAGACTTATCAATAGTGGAAGTTAGATTGTTATCGATAATTTAGTATCAGACTTGAGGGATGAGATTGTAATTTGAGTTCACAGGACGCAAGCTGGTATTTGAAGACGATTTCAATGACATTTGACACGCAACATAAATCCAGCACGATGTGTTAGGAACAATATTTTCAAAGCATTACTGTAATAAGCTATGTTGGATCAAGTTTAACTAGAGAAAGAAATACATTAATTAAGGAAACAAACTATGAAGTAGCAACAGCAACATCTGTAGCAGAGATAATTTTTCAAAGCTACAAGTAAATAAATAAATCGAACTTTAGAATTTATTCAACCTGTCCTGTTGAGAGTTTAAATATTCTTCTTCTATAACCAAAAAAAATAAATAAATCGAGTTCGTAATTGTGTTTTCTAAAAAAGAAAAGGCTGCTGAAGGACGCCGAGCAAAGGGATATATCAAGGAAGGCCAAGCTACTGCCGATTCCTTGATAAGACTACATTTTTCTTTTCAGTGAAGTATCACATGTGTTTAAAACTACGACTCCGAGCAATCAAAAACCATGAGGGGTTTGGCTAGCAAATGTAGGTCTTGTCTACTTAGGTTTTGTCAAAGCAACGTTTCTATTAACGTTCAATGTCATTATTCAATAAATAATTCCAAGGTATAATCATAAATTTTCGATTAAGTTTTCATTCTCATAGAAAATTTACGAACTCACAATCTGGATTTTTCTTCATTAGAATCTAGAACAAAAGGAGTTTTCTGGATCACTTAAAAAATAAACCTGATTTGCCCATTTTAGTGTTTATTATGTAATTTAGCGCGCATTTTTTTAGGGCATTTTCAATTGAAACTTCTTTTCAAGTAATTGTTATGCAAATAGTCACTAAGTCAAAAAAATAAATAAAAAATGACAATTTCATTAAAAAAATAATACCACACTTTAAAATATCACTTAGCGCTTGATTTTTTGGATTTTTCCTGAAATTTCGAGAGCATCGAGTCATGACGTCATGGATTCCTTGCAGTTAAAGATTTCGAAACCTTTATTCATTTCCCAAGACCATATACATATATCAGGATACTGCACTTGGATTCGCACTTAAGTTTCAATGCTCTCGGTGTGAATGAAAGTACCTGTAATTGTTGAGGTAGATTTTCACATAATGTTCACTAAATTCAAGATATTCATGATCATTGGAGATGAAAGACTAGTAGAAGTCTTTGTATCCCCACAAACATTACTTTAATAGGCTCTTCTCCTTTGAATACTCCCACCTTCCACTGATGAAGGCTGACAGAAGCTCTCAGATCATTTTGCATGTTCAGCAAAATTCCAGAATCCAATTAATTTGATTACGAAATGTACGGTCATATAATTTGATTATTGGATTGAGGCAGGTCCATAGACGGCCAGTCACCTGAATTTAATAACGAATTTTAATCACATATCACAATATTATTTTCAAAATTTCTTAGTTGATACTGGTTGGAGGAAAATGTTTAATATCAAGAAGTTGTAGAACAAATTGGAAGACTTAGATGCTCTGGGAAGTTCTGAGACAATTATTTAAATTGCAATTAGTTGGTGTATTTTATTATTCACTGAGAAGCAAAAACTTAAAAACACATCCACATGATAGATCTCTCTATGCCTCTTTTGGACAGGCTTCATTCAAGGATTGCTGTCTTTACCTTTTTAGCGAAGCGAGGTTCAAAGGGAACACACAGTGAACACACCAGTAAGGATATGTGTTAATTTTTTCAGTTTATAATTTTCATTCAATGAAAGTGAGAAACAAAAAATGCAGTAATGAGATTCGAGCGATTTTAGAGATTTCGATCTCTCTTCGAACTTGAAACGATAAGACTCGCAGAGAGCTTGGTCTCACTATTTCACAGTTCGAAAGGATTTCGAAAACTAAATAATATTTGCCGGACAATTTGTCTGGAATGACCGAAAACCTTTGAATAAAAATTGACCAAAGCACTCACTGCAGATTGTTTGTGTTTTGAAAAGGAAAAGACTGTTCAAAGCCAGCTAGGCATTAAGAAAATTTTGTCCCAATAGAAAAATACCAACACTAACATTAGCTTCTGACCCACTTCACCACAAATTAATCATCCTCTTAACAATTTCAAGTGCCTTGAAACTATTTTTTCTTCAAGATGCTCTAACGTTTCTAATTAAAGACATTTTGATTCCTCCTGGACCCTTTGAAAAGCATTCTTATGTAATCCTGATGAATTATTAATCTGGGAATTTAGAAATCAAAATAATCGTTCCCCATCTTTTCCAACTTTCTCATTACGAAATCTAGAGAAACCATGAAGAAACAATTAATGTTGCTATAAGTGGACGAACAGAAACTATGCTCAAAACTGAGAAGAATCTCCTTGTGCGTTAGAGAGAAAAGTATTGACTGTCTTAGTGGAAGTGACTTTTGTTGAATTAGCTAATTCTCCACATCATTATTTCCGTAAAAGAGAGTCCACTATAACTGAGCAACACCCCCTTGCTCCAGCACAATTCGATAAATTTGAACCTCAGAAAATACATTTGCTAGCATCCATATTTCAATGATAGTAGAACTAAAGGAATTCAACAACTATCAAAGTGTTATATTAGAGTACCATCTCATTTTTTAAAAAAAATAGGAATCAATACGATGTCACGTAATACATTCTTTCGATTTACACTAAAGATTCTCAAATTTTCGACTTCAGTTCTGTCCTTTTTTATGCTATTCAGTGAGGGAAATGTCTCGTGTCAAGTCACAGTAAACCCGAAGAAATAAGTTCGTCAACCAGTGACTGGGAATTGAATCTTTTTGTGGAACATATAACAAAAAATTTTTGAAATGAGACAACCAACCCAAAAAAATTGCAAAAAAAACACACGAAAAAGCAGAGAGAAATGTTTAAGAATGAGAACCAGCATTCTCCAAACTGGCTAAATCGATCTTCTTGAAAGATATCTCATTATGAGAAGTTTCAACGAATATTATTCGCTGCTCATCTTCAAAAGAACCAACAATTGCACTATCTTTGTTGACTGAAAGCTCATGAGAGACACTAGTTGTGTTTAAATCTTCCCACAGGGTCAGTTGTAACAAATTTGATTGGGTTCTCGGAAATTGATTTATTTGAATTTCAAATAAGTAGTTGCTAGAGCCCACCTTCCCAAGATATTGTCCTTTATTCGTGCTTTTGCTTCTCAAAGAAAAAAGGTTCTGATTCCGCACTCCATAAGCCGAGAATTTTGCGGTCACGTTTACTGAAGAGATTAATTGTATCTTCTCGTCAGCCGTGCTCCAAAACTCACACACAAGTTCTTCCTTCTGCTGAAATTGCGTGTTAGTCATGACATTTTCTGGCTTAATGCACAACAGAATCGATTTTTCAGGAACAAAGGCCACAATTGACATGAAAGAAAAAGGGCATACAAATGTATAAAGAATTTGTCGATGCTTTAAAGAATAAACCACTGAATGATTGAAAGAATTCGCAATGCCAATGACTCTTTGTTCATCGGGTTCGTAAAATATTTCTAGCACCATTACATTTGATGGAAAAATGCTCTCCATGAACTTTTGCTCCTGAATATCGTAAATAGTGGCGTTTTTTGCGAGGCAATCGTCCATCCAATGGATCAATAAAAGCAAATTGGGCTTGGAGTAAAAAGCGCTGAGGACTTTGTTTTTAAAAGGGCAGGATTGGCGGAATCGAAGCTTCATCGCACGAGATGTGTCCAGACCAAATATCGAATTGTCAGAAGCTAGTATAAGAAGGTCTTGAGAGGCGATATAGGGCCCGACGAAGTCGATCGGGCTGGGTAGATGTCTGATTATCTTTAAAAATTTGAAATTTTTTGAGTCAAGCAAAACCATCGTGCTCTTTGCTGAGAAGAAAAGGAGTCTTTTCTGTGGAGAATAGAACATTGATTTCAAGCCGTTTTCAGATCCGATGATCTGCTGGATCTCCTTCGAAAGCTTTAGCTTCCGAAGGGTTCCTATTTGGAGAGGAAAGCCGAATTCCATTTGAAAGGATTAATTGCTAGTTACACCAATGAAGAAAGCGATTATATCAAAGCTTTGCGATATGAAATTGTTTCTATATTGAATTTGGCAGGATTCTGACTATTTTTGGCTTTATCTAAAGTATCTTTACTGAAATAACTTGATTTTAATGTTCATGATTTGGTTAAATCGGATTTCTTTCGCTCTTAAAGCAATTATAAATTTTGAAAAAAATTCTCTTTGCCTCAGCCAGCTGAAAATTGAAATTTATCAATAATAAAATCCTCAATTTGAAGCTGCAAACGGTTTAGAAATTTCTACTTCATTTAGGTGTTTTCTTATGAGATATTCATTTTTGTAAAGATTGAAGTGATAATCAACTCCAAAAAATACGTTCGAGCTATTATACATTAGAGACAACAAATTTTGTAGAAATGCTCTTTCTGAGAAACAATGCTTGCACATTAGCAAGCATAAGGCATTTTTGCCTTAATGAGTTAAGTGACTAAGTAGCTTCGATTAATACTGATTTGTCGAAGGTGCATATAAAATTATTTTATATTTCAAGGATTCAGCTTCGATTGACTGACCGATTGTTTTTTTTAGCAAAATAATACGAACAACATTTTATCTAAGATTTAATAAATAAAGATTGCATATCAAATCTTATAGAATCCTACTTTTTCAAAATATTTTACGATCCTGATAGCTAAAAATGCAGGCCTAAAACAAGGCAAATTAGCAATTTTGTCCTAGAATGTTGTGGCGATTCCAAGATACTTTGGATTTGCTCAATATTTAATTGATAGGAGTGAGAAGTGGCCAGACTTTGACTTTCTTTTCTCTCCCATTGGAAAATGGCCTTTGGCCTCCAAAGCTAAAAGAATTCTCCCTGTTATTTTCATGAAAAGCCAGTTCAAATAAGCAAGAAGTACCTACACTCTTATGATGATGAAAATAAGAATCAAGCCTCATCTAATCAACAAACAAATTAATTTAAATTTTGCAAATCTTACTGCGGTATTATCTATGTCAAGATAAGCTTAGTTACTAAAAATTCGAGTCCATCTAAGATACAAGCGGTATAAGGTCTTTCCTGTCGAACTTCTGACCTAGAGCGAAACCGCTCACACTGAAAACCTTTTTTATAGCTTTATTAAGAAAAATTTACACAATAGAAAAGTTTGGAAACAATCTTTTGGGCAGCGAGAAACAGTTAGATAAGACAATTAGGGATAATAGTAACAATGGTTAAGAAATCATACCTAGAGGCTTGCATTGGCTCCTTGTGGGGTTTCAATTTAGAACTTTCTTCCTAAAGCACCAAATATGTGTTGAACAACGTTCATCTCCAAAAAATGAGAAGCTTTCCCGATGCAGACCGCTACGACTCCATTGCACGACTCAGTTGAAGAAATCAAGCTGGATCTCCAACAAAAACTGCTCATTCCAAGCGGAATGTTGTTTTCTTACAAGTGGAAGGAAAAAACTCAAACAAATCACTAAATTCTACAAAATTTCTACAAAACTTACAATTTAGTTGACTTCACTCAATTACATTTATTCTATTGATTCTTGAGTACACTAAAATGACAGCTCGCTTGTTATTGCAGAAGCAAGCATTTTTGAGGAGTTGATCCGTCTGTCCTCATCATTAGTTTTATCATTTTTGATTTTTGATATAAATCAATTCAGCTTCAGAAAGAGGAGGAAAACGGTATCAATATTGATATGCTCGTAACAAGGAACTATGCATGAATTTTGTTTGAGAGATATAACCTAGCAAAGCGCTATTTATTCCTAATAGGGAGCTAGAGTCGATTGTCTCTTATTAATAGGTCTTTTCTGAGGCTGCTTACTACAATTAAGTCTTCCTCTTCTGGAGATTCCATATTATTATCCTCCAGACTAGTCAAGGAAGAATTTTCCTGAGAATCCCTTTTTTTCGATGAGGATCCTGAGCTTTCTTCTAAAGAATTAGCCTCATAACTCGACCTTCCGAAAATTGAAGAGTCACCTTTTGACGCAATAGAGTCTGATGCATTGATTCTTCTGTAGTCGGATGGATCGATGGTGTCATCCCAGAGCATCCCGCAGAAGCAGTGATTCAGCGCTCTAGCTACGCAGGAGACCAACTTTTGCAGTCCAACGAGTGCTAAAGACTTCATAATGACGAATATGATGAAACAAGCGTTTATTGCCAAAATAATGATGCCAGCTGCAATGTTCACCCATTTCTCTGAAATAGAGCCATACACCGCGAAATAAACTGTTATTATATAGATAGATGTGGCAATTATATCCGTCTTGTACACATCCCCGAAACGATAAGGCTTTGCTGACTTTAGATAAAGCAGATATATCACCAAAAACAGAACTATTGTCAACCCTCTTGAAGTAGCGCCCATTGTTCCAAGCTGAGAGAGTATTGTCAGCATAATCGCGATAAACATTTGAACGAGTCTCCACATGTAATGTTTTCGGGTGAACCCAGAATAGTATGATCCGAAGTAAATCGCAAACTCTTTTCGATTAAGTCTCTTTCTGTTTATGTAGAGCACCACAAATAGCACAGCAGGAATACATAGTCCCCAAAGAATCAAGCTCGGAATTGCGACAAATTTCTTATAAGCCTCAAACACAGGCGTTCCACAAGTGACCGTTGGAGAAATCGTAAGATATTGAAAATTGAGCGAGGAGTCATCAAACTGAAGCGGGTTACACGAAAACATCGAAATCATGTTGAAAATGATGCCTGGCTGTTCAATGTGCGTTATACAAATTAGTACCACCGTCAAATATGATTTGAAATGGAAGTCTTTTGATAGCAGTTTCTTGAGAACTCCGAATAGAGCAAAGAAGAGAATTTTTCCAAACGGCAGCCCTCCGATGATAGCGATCTTTTGGAAGTAGATCATATCATATGGAACCCCAAGATATAAGAGCGTGCAGTCGATTGAGTAGAACACTGTCTGACTGGGGTTAGAGACTGGGAGGAGATTTTTTACGTATTGAAAAGCAAATGAAGGCAGGCTCTTGATGATGGTGAAAATCTGCGCATACTGCAAGAAAATCGATAGATATGCGCCTCTAGCAAGCTTTTCGAGATATTCTTGTTTAAATCTATTTTCGAAAATAATTGCTGTGTTTATCTTGATCATCCTCCAGATGTACCAAATCTCGAAAGCAAACAAGCCTAAGTTATATCCAAGCATTGGCAATACTGCAAGCCAAGAAGTGAGGCATTTAGCACATGACATACCCATTCCGTTAGCGTAGTTATTCTTCAGGTCACATCCAAGGCAAAGCGGACCCGCATAGCCTTCGCTACAGAGTTCATCTCCAAAACCATCTGAAACCGTGCTGTTACAGAGCTCTTTAGGCGTGCATTGGAGCGCGCGATTTGAAGTATTGCTCACTCGCCAAAACCCTTGCTTTAGCTGTATATCACTCCCGCCTGAGAAGCAATTAAATCCATCGGGGCACTCATGACAAATCGATTCAAGAGGGTTAAATGAGTATGTGTTTGGTTCGCAGCGAATACAAACGCTTTTCGAAGTCGAGTTGACCTCGCCTATCTGGCAAGGTCTGAGCTGAGCCCTGAGTGTGAAACTCACATTTGCGTAGTTGTCCAGCGATAAAGTCGAGTTAATCCAAATAGTTTCATATGCTTGGCCTTTGACTTCCAATACGTCTCCTGAGAATGCGCACCAACCATAATTGCAGTTTCTGGTGCTGTATGTGTCGTTAGTGTGTGTGTGGGTCACGGATAATGTGTAATTTGGCAAATGAAATGTTACTTCTGCGAGATTAAACAGAGAATGTCCATAAATATCGTGAAAGATGAAGAGCATATTTGATCCTTGGAAATAATATCCATGTATCAATTCAGGATGCATCTGATAATTTGTGAGATCTACAGAAGGAAAGGTATTGTCACCTCGCTTTCCTTCTATTCTCAGTTTCATTGATGCAGGAGGTGTGGAGATGTGTCCTCCAGCAGAAGCTGTATTATCATAAAATAGATTCTCAGTCATAAATTTGAACAGTGTGGTCGTATTCAAAGTAGTGTCAACAAATATTGCACCTCCTTGTCCGCCAGCAGCCATGTTTCTGTCAAATTCACATCCACTTATATGATGCTTTGACATCAACGCCTCTGAATCAGATGATGAAAAATCAATATAAATTGCACCTCCACCACTAGTTCCTGACAATAGGGAGTCTCTTAATGCCCTATTATGTGCAAATGTTGATCCCGTAATATTCATTCTCGATGGGTCAATGATTGAAATCGCTCCACCTCGATGAGCTCCGTTGTTGTTAATGAATGAGCTATTCTCTATAGTTAAATCCACTTTTTCCAAGCTAATTACACTCCCATGTTCAGTAACACCTTCATTCTTTTCAAATATTGAGTCAGAAATAATGACCTTTCTTGCCGCAGCAGCAAAGAAGTTGGTATTTAACGTCGACAAAAACACCGAGAATCCGTTCCAATTTCCTGTAACTCTGGTATTATTCACCACAGAGATGTCAAATCCAGGGCTTCTAATACAAACAAGACTGCCCTGATATTCTCCACCATGAAATTTGTTTTGAGAGAACGTAGTGTTCGAGATGACAATTTTACTGGAGATTCTAGTGTCTTTTTCTGAGGTGTCGAGTTCAATAACACAAGCACCCACGAAGTACTGATCGTTGTTTGAAATGAAATAATTTCTTTCAAAAGTTGACTCTGAGATCCAAAGGTCCAGATCAGAGCTCATTTGAATGATGTGTCTTGAATTTGAAACTCCAGTCACGTTAAGTTGTCTGATTATGAGGTTTCCGGCCTCTCCCAGAATAAAGATAAGATTTAGATCTGCGTCCTCAGAAGCTGGGAAGATATCTGGATCAAGAAGATTGATGAAATTAAATCCACTTATGAGTAGTTTCATCTCGAAGAAATAATTCCTTTCGTTATTGAAAGTGATCAAAGACGCCCTCTGATTAAGAGAGGCAAATTTTTGAAAATTTTTGCTCCTTACAGTTGTATTCTCAATCAAAAAAGATGGTTGACTCTCGTCCTGGCCTCGTTTTTCTTGAGTCAGTCTCTCTATATGGAAAAGAGAGGAATGATAGAACACGGAATCTTCGAAATCGAAATAGCTGTTTCTCACTTCAGCGAGAGAAATAGCCTGCCGCTTGATGCACATGGTTCCTCCTTGTTCATATGCGCGATTTTGAATGAAAACATTATCCATTAGCTGTAATCTCAAAGGCTTATAATTGTCAGTGTTGAAGTAGAAAACGCCCCCATTAACAGCTTGATTCTTCAAGAATGTATTGTTAGTTACTACGACTGTCATTGCACTCGAGTTCGTCGACAACAGGTTCTCAATACTGAATACTCCTCCATTTGTTCCGATATTTTGACTCATTCGTGAGTTAGAGAGTAGAAAACTATCAGATGAGATTAGTATCGAGCTTTCCCAGCCATTCTCTTCTAATAAGCGGAAACCGGGATTCTCATGAAAATCAAGCTCTCTTATATCCACTTGCCCAGAGTAAATCATCATCACATAAGTTGCTCCAATCGCTTGAGTTTTCTTTATCAAAGAAGCTTCAATTACCAGAATTGATTTGGGAATCATGAAGGAGATAAGAGCATTCCTTGGGCCAGAAATTTTGTTTTGATGTGTAAGTTCAACGCTGCAATCAGTCATCGTAAAATTGCTAAGGATAACCTTGGAGATGTCATTGCTCCGAAGAGAAACGTGAATTAGGCTTTCTTGAGAGTAACTGCCTGAAATCAAATGAACCGAATCTAAAACGTTTCCGGATATCAGAAGGTCCTTCCACAGTTTAGAAGAAACCACGACATTGATTAAGGTGTCATAATTGAGATTTGAATTTCGTATTTGATTTCTCAGGAGTTCAATGCGACCAAATTCCTCACCAGTTATCGACAGTACTGAAATGCCATAATTCTCCATAAATATATTATCTTCGAAAATAAACTCCGAATAGGCAAGATCATAGACAGTCAGCTCGAAAAACGTAAGCCAAGCCATCGAATCCGTTATTAAGTTCCCCTTTATCACTGACAGTTCGTTCTCAGATATGGAAACGACTCGACTTCCAATAGAATTTTCGAGATAGCCTTTCATCTTTGGAGTTTTGACTTCTGAGAAAATATTTTCATCGAATAAAAAAAGTGATAATCCTGGACAGAGAGCGCTTATGGCCACTAAATCGTGGTTGGATATGGTCATAGAGTCGAAGTAATTGTGACTAAAAACTAATATTGAGAGCACATTCGTTTCAGAAGATTGCTGATTGGCATAAGTTTCATAGAGGCCTCGTAATTCTGGCTCAATTACGTTCCTTTCGAACCTTTCCGGGTCAAATTTAACATGGATAAAAGAATAAAGATTGCAATAGGTTTTTTTGACCGAGAACACCGAGCCTGCAGTAGAAAACGTGATTTCTGTAAACGAGTTGTTCAAGATAAACGCGTTCGGAACGTTAAGTGTGAATATTTGGGGTGCGGACTCAAAAGCCCAGTTTCCTGAAAACACATTATTGATCAGGCAAAATGCTGATAATACTGGATAATGGCTAAAGAGCGTGTTGTTCTCAATCTCTTGGTCAAGGTCAGTTTGTACCTTCCAGAAAAATCTCGCTTTTCTGGATTCTCCAAGGAAGTTTGTGAAGGAGTTATTTTCAATCCATAGTGGAACCATCTTATCATCCACTCTGATTATATGACCATCCAGCAGTGTTATTTCCTCAAAAAGGCTCTGATAAACCTTGATTCCGGTATTCTTTAGAGCGAAAAACGCCGGACAACCATTAATGGTGACGCTACGATCTGTTGAAGTGTCATTCTGTCCCATCATTCTGAGGCCTTGAATGTTAAGGTTTTCGAACACGAAATAATCTATTTGTCTCAAAAGAGGGTTGCGTTCTTTGTCTGTAATCAGATTGAAAATGCTTTGTGTGGCATTGACTTGAGTGAAATTGAGATATTGGATCAATCTTTTCTCACGAATTTCAAAGTAGTCACTTTCATTTGTCCGCAATACTCCAGTAAATTTCAGAAAGTTTGCTCGAAGGACGGAGGATTCTACTAAAACATTACTCATGATAAAACGATCCGAAATCCCTTGGAGCGAGAAGATATTTCCAAAGACCGTGCTATTAGAGACACTTACGTTGGTAATCCGAATGGAATCGTTGAATGTGTTAACAGCAAATTCAAAGAGAGTGTTTATATTTTTTTTGGAGTCCAAGTGCTGATTTCTCAGTGCGCAATGAATTTATGACAACATTTGTAATTTGAATTGAGTTAACCCCTCTTTCCAATTGAAAATGGAAATATGGTTTATTATCTTCGTTGACGTAGGCGTTCTCTGCTTCAATTTCTTCCAAGGTTATCCGATCTAGAATAATATCTGAGCTTGTTCCAATCATCTGAAGAGAGAGAATTCTTGTAAAAATTGCCACTTGGGTCATGCTAAAATTTCTCAAATGGAATGTGAAAGTGGATTGAGTGAAAGTGATAAAAAAAATCAGCTGCTTGAGAACATAAGAAGGCTGGTCATATCCCACAATCCTAATTTGATCGAAGTATGAATTAATGTCTTTCACTAAAAACAGGCCAGTATTAATGGAAAGCTGTTTGTATTCCTTCGTCGACATGAAAATCGTGATTTCAGAAACGTTGAAGAGAGGTTCTATTGCTCCGATAGAGCTTTCTCCTTCGGCTTGCCCATTCAGATTGAACAATGAAGCCATCGCGAATAAGTCTGTAAAAATCTTGCTTCGTTGCAGCGTTACGCGCGACATTTTGAATACATTAGAAGCTGAATTTTTTCCATAGTCGAAAGTAGAGTCTTCAATAGTAATATTTCCGCTTGTGAAATTCAGAAAGTATATGTGGGTCCTAACGGGATTTGTTGAGGACACAAAGTGGCAATTTGAAATTCTTGTGCTTGAGTTGAACATAGCCAAGAGAGGTATTCCATTAAGTTTAGTCTCATTCATTGCAAACTTAAAATGAATTGAATCAAAGGTGATTGTTGATGAATTGATCGATAGCGATCTAAAGAACTGAATCTCTATCAAGCTTAATTCGGGCGTTGGAAGGGACCGCAGCTCAAGAGTTCCACAATTGCTGTAAGACATCGGCTGAAGAATTGAATAACCCGTGGGACGAGGTATGAGAAACAAGGTTTTAACTGTACCTGGGCTTTGAACTTCACTTTTGCAGGCGGAAGAAAAAGCTTCTTCGAATTTTTGATACGGAGTGTCTTTCTCTCCATTAGAAATCGCTCCAGTGTACTCAGAGTCCAGATAAAACGTTGTTTGCGCAGCTAATGGAGTGGTTATGCTGACACATAGGATAACAAGCAGCAAAAGATTTTCATTTATCATCATCAGTTAATGAACTTAATGACAGAACTAATATAATATTTTGACAGTAGCCAAGTAGTAACTAATAAAATGTCTTGTAACACGTCTATTTCAATCATATTTAATAATAATCACAGAATAAGTAGCTCAGCCAGCTTATATGATCGTATTAATTCAGTTTTGTGAAGTTATTTTTCGAATTATCGTTCTCTGTCTCATTTTGGACTTCATTTTAGTACATATATTCCAATTATACCTTCTATCACTTGCGCGATTGTTAGGTACTCTTTTCTCTTCAATCCTAATGCTCTAACTACAGCGATTGTGTTAACTTTCCTCTTTAACTTGTAAAATAACCCACTTCAACTTTTTTTTTGGCGGTCCTTTCTCTTGAGGTCCAGAGACATGACGAAGAGAGAGAGTAAAACAATGTACGTAAACATTCACCGGCTTCGTGATTTTAACCAATTCTGCTTGAAAAAAATGTCCTATAACAACACCGATGTATGAATCCACCACCAAATACACAATTTTCCTTATCTATTGTATTATCGCCATTATCATCCAAACTTTTACATGAAGTAGAATCAAAGAATGCAAGGGAAAAAGGCTTTAGAACTCAGAAAAAGATAAATCATTCTCCTCCTTGATGGCAAAAGACCAGCCGCTCACATAATTTTTCACACTGTTGTCAGGAAGATTATCATTAACTTTGGACTTTTCAAAAAAGAAGCTGAATTTTCTGATATCTGGTTTTGGAGGCTGTAGTTTCTTCTCAATAGCATCGTTCCAATTTATGCTCGCAAACCATGGATGAGATTTTATGTCATCCGCGTCGTTTTCTGCTCCGAGTCTTTTTGATGGGTTTCGTGTTAACAGCTACGAAAATAGTGTA
>ENA-UOTZ01001498-UOTZ01001498.1-compost-metagenome-genome-assembly--contig:-NODE-1498-length-15605-cov-9.885046_pt1 | contig 15605 bp, 11 predicted proteins | sample MGYA00238144_ERZ746983 | MGnify/ENA primary metagenome ERZ746983 (study PRJEB28759, sample SAMN06268863) | compost metagenome | isolation source: single cell | place: USA: California, Emeryville, Joint...
TTTCTCTTCTGAAACTTCCATTAGTACAGCAACTTGAGATGAATTTTTGTTTCGTTTTATTTTATTAATTATAAATGATTCTCAGCTTGCTCTAATTAATTGATCCTGAAATTTCTGATCCGATTAATTCCGGTTAAATTCGGATAAGGCTGTCCGGTTGTTGGACTTTAAGACGGAGAAGGACATTTCTAGCGAAGTCACTTACGGTTGAAGTAATTTGTGACTTTATTAGTATTTATCTCATATTGATTGCGAGGACATTCTATACGAGTTCCCTTTATCTACATTATCCATCCTCAGTAAAAAAATGAAATCAAATCAATTTGGAAAAGAAGTATTAATAGGAGTTTTAAAAATTCCTCAACGCGTGATGAAACAAATCGACCTGTAGTATATAGAAAATAGTAAAACAAAAGAAAGGTCGACAAAATTTTCGAGATCGTCTCCAGGAAAGTCAGTAGGGCTTTCAATAATGACTTATTTGGTTCTGGCTTCTCTATTCAAATGATTTTGTAGTTTGAGAATTTGCCAGGTCTTCTACAAAAAGCATTAGACTCTTTTTACAGTCAAAGTGGCATTAATTCCTTTTTAGCAATCTCAAAATAAATGAGCTTTTGGTCTGATAAATCAAGACTCATATTAATCGAATAAAAATAAAATTTTCACGTCTCAAAGCATTTGCAATAGATGCAAGTCTCAACAGATCCAGGCCTTGACGAATCAAAGCAAGACGAAAACAACCTTCAAACGGATGCTGTACTAAAGACAACGTTAAAAACAACTGGTAATTAAATATTGGGAATTTTTCTAGAGCTTTATTAGCTGTCACTGTATCTTTATCGCGAATAGAACTCATCTTTTTCATTAGAAGACAAATCTCCTAGCCTCCTTGCATGGTGTTCGAAAAGATTTAACCAAATCTCTACTATTAACCTGGAGACGACGGAAGATCACGTCGATTTTGAAGGAGTCAAACTTAACACTGTAGAACGTAATAAAATATTTCCGTTATATCGCTCATAAAATACATAATGCCTGATTAGACAGCTGGACACACGTGAAAGGAATCCCAAATACAAAGCTACTAGTTTCTCTCCACCACAGCTACACCCTCTCTGCTAACATGCAGGTGTTTGACATTTCAAAGAAAGGAACCGCAAGAAAGATTTACTCTTTCGAGGAGGTTCATGGAAGTAAAGACTCTATATACCTTCACTGTACTCAAACAACATCGGTTGTTAGTGACTGGCAATGGAGATGTGGCTATTAACTCACGTAGAGGCATTATGGGTGCAATATGTGTTAACAAAAGCATAGCTTATCACTTGTTCAAAATAAATACATATGCTTCACCAGAAGATGAACCAATCAAACTTTGTCGAAAATCTCATTGGAGTCCTCTTTATCAGGCGTCTAATAGTAAAGCTTAGCGATTCCTTTAAGCTTCCCTCGAGAATTATTTTCTTTACTCATTCAAAAATCATTGCTAATTTTGATGAATTGAAATTAGACAACGCGCTTCCGGGTATTGACTTTGATCCTAACGGAGAGATTATAGCTACTCTTGACTGGTATGGAACATGTCTGATATCTGATATCAATACCAACGATTGCTACTTCAACCTGCAAATGAACCAAAAAGCCGGTAGATTTTTTACTTAACAGCCTCATTAATTTTCTATACTTCCCATTAAATTATGATAGATGATGCTGTGAGCCGATGCAAGTGGAGTACAAATGTTGGGGAGCCACTATTATTCGTCAAATATGATTTCAGCAAACTTAATGTTCTCGATGTTGAGAAGCACTCTCTCACTTTGAAGCATCCTATATGCCTTGAGGGGAAGACAGGTAGTTTCAATCTTGAGTGAATGTTTTACACTGATTCTATAAGAATTTTACACAAGTTACACAAGCTGGATCGATGTTTGTGAAAGCAACGGAAATTTGCTCGCAACCGGAGGTGATGATATGATTATCAAGATTCTTGATCGACGTCAATCGAAGATAATTAAAACAATAGCCGTCCATGAAGGTAAAATATATGGAACGAATGTTGTCTTGACTGTTACATCTATTGAGTTTTTTCATTGGACATTTCGCTGCTCTCAGCTCAATATTGATAAATTTATTTGAAATTAATCCAGGTGATATCAATTGTGTGAGATGGAGTCCGAGTGGAGGCATTTTGGCAAGTGCCTCCAGCGATAATTGTGTAATGTTGTCGGACTTTACAACAGGAAAAGTCATTCATGAAGAGTTTACTAAAGATGATAGTATAATCTATGATATTAATTTTCTTTATTATTCTCTAATTATTAGCGCCGGCGATGTCTGTGTGCTTCATCTAGAGACTTGTTCAAGGTAACGCCAGAGAGAGAAGACGGCATCTCAGCTTCGCATTTATTATTTTGTATCATGTAACTTGAGATGAAGTCATTAAATACTTAAAAGTAATTGAAAAAAATGTACCATCATAAGTATATCCCAAGAAGGTGAAAAAATCAAATAAATATTACAGTTAATAACCGCTTCAAAGTTTTTGCAATCATTTTCTCAAAAGCCAGATTCAAGATGGCACAATTACAGTGAGTCTTGTTAATAATATTTCTCCAATAGTTAGCTTTCTATGCTATTGCGTCTTATGCTATTCATTATAAAACAATAAGTGTTGCTAACTGCATGACGGAGTTTTGATTTATGCAATCTAAGCAATGAATAAAAGGCTTTTGCTTTTTCGATGTTAAAAACTTGTACGCCGAATTACTCGCCAAGAGCTTCCTCATACACAAATTATAGAAATTACTAAACAACTCATCGAGAGTTCAGAATTGTGCCATCCAGCTTCACATGACCAAAAATTTTGACTTTTTATATCTCAGCCTAGTTGATTAACGACTTCATTTACTTCAATTTCAAGTACATGGTGTAATAATTAAATTAATTTTCTCATTCAAATCAAAACTCCAAACTAAAAGAAAATGGAAATTCCACAAGGATCAAGACTTCAAGCGTCAAAATATGATAAAGGAGACTCAGGAATTGTTGTTGAGGTTACGGAAGAAATAAAAGCTCTCGGTAATTAACAATTCACCCAACATGATGCCAATATCCCTATTTTTCTATTCGAATTTTCTAAATTCCAATTTAATGACCATACAAAGAGCATAAACCAGCACAGTTATTTGCATGGTGCTCTTGGAGGAAAAACAATATTGCGATAGTTGATATCAAAACCATGGAAGAATATGCTAACTTTCCTGGAGTCCAAGTATTCAACGAAGACAGTATTTTCACAATTTATCTTTTATTTTAATTACTAAAACTGAATTGAAGTCTATGAAAGCAGCTGGACACATGTGCAGGAAATCCCAAATACTGGATTGCTTGTTTCTATTCATCACAGCTTTGACGCTTCCGCAAATATGACGGTCTTTGACGTTTCGAAGAAAGGACAGCCCAGGAGAATTTACACTTTTGAAGAAGTTCTTGGAAGTAAATAATGAAATGCATGATTTTGAAAGGAGAAATTAAAATAATTCTTTGGATTCGATTATACTTACATTAATTCTCTCTTAGGCACAGCAGACGGAGATGTGGTCTACAACCAAAGGAGAAGCATTCTTGGAGCAATGTCTGTCGAAAGGAAAGTAGCATATCATCTCTTCAAATTTGATACTGCTCCCTCAAAAGTCGATCCTGTTGTCAAATTATACCGAAAGTCTAAATGGCCTTTTCAATATACGAAATATATAGGTGAGTTTTGACTCTTTGATTTTTTTAAAGCAAACTGCTGGTGTGCAGAAATTCACTCTTGAATATTGAATTAGATAATCTGATCACTGGTTATGACTTTGGTCCAAACGGAGATGCTATGGCTGTAATAGATCGGTATGGAGTGTGTTTGGTTTCGGACGTAAATACCAACAGCTACAATTTACGTTTTGATCTACCTATGATCACCCATTCAGGTAGCGCAGCTGATTCATCTAAATATTTTTATATCTTTCTCATTTATTTTCATAATTTTCTTCTGTGAAATTTACTTCTACCCATGCAATATTGTTCTAAAAAGTCCCTTACATTTATTTCTTAGATACACGCAGTCGCTGCCGATGGACAACCAATTTCGAGGAGTCGCTACTATTCATCAAGTATGATCAGGCCCAGCTCAATATTCTTGATGTCGAGAAGAAAAATCTAATTTGGAAAGAATCTATTTCGCTTGAACAAGGAGGTGACTCCTAATAAATTCAATACTTTCATCTAACGAATTTTTTTTGTTTCGTTATCGATATTCAGACTATGGATATATAAACTGGATCGATGTTTGTCAAGGTGATGGAAATTTGCTTGTGGCAGGCGGAGGCGACCTCAGTATTAAAGTGATTGACCGTCGTGAATCAAGGATAGTGAAAACTTTTTCGAAGTGCCATTCAGGTGAAAAATATTCTCAGCTTTCAATCTTCACATTAAAACTAAGATTGGATCAACTGTGTGAGATGGAATCCAAGTGGAGATATGCTTGCCAGCGCCTCTAGTGATCAAACAGCAAAGATATTTGATGTTAAGGCTGAGAAAGTCCTTTACACAGGAGCCACTTCTAAGGAAAGTAAATATCTTTTATTAGATTAATTTTGTCATTCTTATGAAATTATTAGGTTATGCAATGTCGTGTTGCTTCATTTAGGCTTCATTCCGAAAAGAAGAACGCAGAATAGAAAAAAATTATTATTAATTCAGAAATTGGATCAGTCAATACTTTGTACATATGTATCATTGGAGACTTCCACATTGAACTGAAAAGATATATTTTCTTTTTAGGTATTGTGTCAAAGATATAACCATTAATAAAGCTAATTTTTTGAAGCAGAAATGAGCCTTGAAAGCTCTAATTTCAGCAAACAGTGTCTTTGTAGTCATATCTTTGGAGGCATTAGCTGGATAATTATAAACATGTTTCTTTTTTTGTAAATTCTGACTTTCTTTGACATTATTTTATGAAAAATGTGATGAGGTATGGAAAATTGTTAAGTTTTGCCAATTGAAAGATCTTTAAAATCTTGAAAAAATTCGAAATAAGAGAGAGGCATGAGAGAAAATAGATATTGATTATACAAATATCAAATTATCACCACAAATATAAAGGCAAATCTCCATTCCTATAATAATTAATAAACAACCCTCGTGGGGAAATGAAGGGCTCAAGCAAATGCGAAGCCCAACCTCTAACCCCTCTACAAGTTTCAACGATATCACTCTCAATGACAACATTCGGGAGCCAGAGTGAAGAACGTGAGAACAACCAACATAGTTTTTTTTGAAATTAAGGTTCATCTAATTACTGAAGTGATTCATCCGATTTATCAGTTATAAACTTATGGAAGATTAAGCTCGAAAAATTTGACCCAATAAATAACCTAAGCTATATTAAATTAAAAATTAATAATTCCAATATTTTCCAACTTCTTTGATGTGTGACAAATTCGGCATCGATGATAAGACCAGATTTCTTGTTCTTCACTTGGACGCCCATCTAGACGCCATAGAGATATCTAAGATAATCAATCGTTCTGTTAGGATTGTCCGGTGTTGGGAAACAAGAACTAAGAAAGGAGAGGACATCAGAAACCTCAAGAAAAAAGATAAATCTGAGAAAGTCATCACGGAAGAGATCGAAAACAAAATTATTCAAATGGTCAAAGATAACCCTGAAGGTGCGTCTGTGAAAAAACTTGCAGGTCAAATAGGGATCCCCATGAATGCGGTCCAGCGCGTGCTTGCAAGCAAAGGCTACAAATATGTGGGTTTTGATAAGACCGTGATATACTTGGAGGAAGAGAAACAAGTCAGAGTGGAGTTTTGTAACCGGATGCTTGCTGATGAAGGGAAATTAATCTATCGATCCTTTTTCTCTGATGAAATGGGCATCGAATTGAACTACACTCACAAAGCAAGAGCTTGGCAAATCCCCAGTGAAAAAATCCGCAAAACAAGTGTGCCGATACTCGATAACATAAAACTCGATTGCTGGGGCGCGATCTCGGTTCAAGGCGCTACGACCTTAGACGTCTACCGGAAGGGCATGAGAGGAGAACTTTATCGAGAAATCATCGAACGTCATAAGCCAGAAATGGAAAAACTTTATCCTGACGGCGATTTCTATTTCATCCAGGACAACCATCCCGTCCATCGAATGAATGAAGATTGGCTTGTCAAGAAACAAAACTTGAAACTCATCAAATGGCCCAGACGATCACCGGATCTAAACGTAATCGAGAATTTATGGGCGGCGCTGAAGGAAAAAGTGATTAGCGAAGTGCCTAATGACGAGCAAGAGATGAGAGCAAGCTTATTGAACAATTGGGAGAAACTTACCGCTCCGGATAAATTGAAGCCAATGTTCGAAGCGCTGCACAGAAGATACATGGATTGCGTTACAAAGGAAGGGCAAAAGCTCCCTACGATTTATATTGACTGAGCAGTGAGGTTGGGTCTGTAACTTTTGATTAGGAATGTAAATTTGGCAATGAAGATCAAGAATTTTTTGTATTTTGGACTCGTCTCAGTCAATTAACAATATTAAGAGGAGAGATATGCATTATTGATAAAATATTAAGTTTAAAGGGGGTCATTTTCAGGATTTTACAAGTTTTCTTATCGTGTTATGTGTGTATTCATGAAAAGTGATGTTTGTATTTGAGAAAAATTATGTACTGCATATCTGAATTAAAAATCGTTAAAACTTAATCAGCAAGAATTCGGAATGTTTATGAGCTTATCACAAATAACTTGAGGTCCTGGCAGGTCTTGAGCTAAGCTCGAAAAATTAGAAGCGAATTATAGTCAAGCAGATACTAATGATTTGTGACACGGTTAATTATAATAATAAAGGTTTTATCAATGTGCGAAAAATTGGATATCGATGACAAAACGAGGTTTCTCGTTCTCCATTTTGACGCAAAAATGACTGCTCCAGAGATCGCAAAGATACTCAGCCGCTCTCGGACAACCATTTACGACTGGGAATTAAGAACAAAACGAGGTCAGGACATCCGAGGAGAAAAGAAGAGATGCGGACGACCGAAATCAATTAAAAAAGAAGTCGAAAACAAACTCATTCAAATGGTCAAAGAAAACCCTGAAGGAGCATCACTCAAAAAACTCGCAGCACGTTATGGGATTTCCTCGACGTCAGTCAGCAAGATGTTGGCAAGAAGAGGGTTCAAATATAAAGCGTTTGCTCAAGGTATCGTGTATACCGAAGACGAGAAAATGAATCGAGTAGAATTTTGTAAAAGGATGCTTTACGAAGAAGGTAAAGCAATCTACCAAACTTTTTTCACTGATGAAATGGGAATTGATTTGACCAAGACTCGTAAAAATAAAGCGTGGCAAATCCCGACAGAAAAAATTAAAAGGAAAAATATAACAAAAGAAGTTAAATTAGAGTGTTGGGGCGCTATTTCGGCAAAAGGAGCTACTTCCTTAGACATCTATGACACTTATATGGACGGGAATCTCTATCGACAGGTCATTGAGCGTCATAAGGCTGAGATGATGGAGCTGTATCCTGACGGAGATTTCTATTTCCTTCAAGATTATCACCCTGTGCATAGAATGAACGAAGAGTGGATAGTGAATGAGCCGAAATTGGGACTCATTAAATTACCTAAACGATCGCCTGATCTCAATCTAATTGAAAGCCTTTGGGTGGCACTGAAGGAGAGAGTGAAAAGTGATGCACCAACTAATAAGAGAGAGCTAAAGGCGAGTTTATTGAAGGGTTGGGAGGTTCTGACGAAGCCAGAAAGGTTGCAGCCGTTTTTTGAGGGGCTGCATCGAAGGTATGTAGAGTGCGTTGCAAGGGAAGGCCAGAAGCTTTCAAAATGGTAGTAGACAGTTTTTATCTGAAGAAGTATCATGCATATTTGATTGTAAGCATAGTGAAATTCTAACTAGTCTTATTTGAAGAAGATTAGGTTAGTATGAATAATCATTAATCCTTAGAAGAGCATATCGCAGCCGGTAATTTTCAATGGTAAGTGTTTTGCAGGAGTTATATTTTCGAAGAAACTGATTGAGATTTTATTTTACTTTTTTGACTAATTTGAATTAATCACCTTGGAATATAAATTTCTCCACTAACCTCTATATTTTAATTCAAATCCATTTCACTTCTTAGGTATTCTAAGATCTAAATATCTTCATATTTCATGCACAATGAGGCTTTTCAGAACAATTACCACGACAGAATAGTGTCCAACTAATATCTAAACTTATGACCATCCCTCTCAATACACTCCATATATCTTCTATGTAAACCTTCAAAAAATGGCTGCAACCTATCCGCCTTCGTAAGCACCTCCCAATGACTCAGCAAACTCGCTCTCAGCTCTTTTTCGTTACTCGGTGCCTCACTTATCACTCTCTCCTTTAGTGCAGACCAAAGATTTTCGATTATATTCAAATCAGGAGATCGCTTCGGGAGCTTGATCAAATTCAAATTTTGTTCTTCGACGAGCCACTGTTCGCTCTTTCGATGCGCAGGATGATTATCCTGAAGAAAATAAAATTCTTCTCCATCAGAATATAGTTTCTTCATCTCTTCCTTATGTCCAGTGATGATTTGTCGATAGAAATTTCCATTCAAGCTTCTCTCGTAGATGTCTAAGGATGTCGCTCCTTTTGCCGAAATCGCTCCCCAGCAATTTAATTTAACATATTCTGTTGCATTCTTCCTTCTGATATTTTCAGTCAACAGCTGCCAAACTTTATTCTTATAATTATTGTTCAGCTCGATCGCCATTTCATCAGAAAAAAAGGTCTGGTAGATGGCTTTACCTTCATCTAAAAGCATTCCTTTGCAAAAGTCAACCCGCTTCATTCTTTCCTCTTCAGAGTAAATAAATCCTTTATCAAACGCTTTATATTTGAACCCGTTTTTAGCGAGAACTCTGCGAACCGACGAACGTGATATTCCAATGCGAGCTGCAAGCTTATTAAGGGACGATCCTTCGGGATTTTCTTTGACCAATTGAATTACTTTGTTTCCAGTCTCTGCTGTAATATTTCTTTGGTCCCCGCCTCTTTTCTTGTTAATTCTAATATCTTCGCCTTTCTTTATTCTTCTTATCCAGCCTTTAAGAGTCCGCTGAGATCGATTGATTATTCTTGATATCTCTGTGCTTCCCATGCGAGCATCAAAGTAAAGCACAAGAAATCTTGTCTTATCATCAATGCCATATTTCTCACACATCTTCGGACTGTTTTGTCAAAGTTTATTGCAAATCAACAAAGGAGCCTCCCTTCTGGATTTTTTGTACTACTCTATTATATAACCTCCTTCAGTCAGACAAAGCTCGAATAATTAGAAGAAGAGAAGAAAAATATTGTGGATCTTTGAATTTTCTTAATAATTCCTAAAATTACAGTCTCAACAAATGTGTGAAAAGTACGGAATCGATGATAAAACTAGATTCCTTGTTCTTTTCTTCGATGCTCAGATGGACAGTTCAGAGATCGCGAAGATCCTCAACCGATCTGGGCGCACTGTTAGACGCTGGATCACAACTACAAAGAAAGGCGGAGACATTAGAGTCGAAACGAGGGGTCCAAAGAGATCGATTACTGAAGACACGAAAAACAAAATTATCCAAATGGTCAAAGAAAACCCCGAAGGCGCAACTCTCAAGAAAATCGCAGCTCATTTCGGACACGCACATTCTACAATCCATAAGATATTGGCGAAAAAAGGCTATAAATATAAAGCGTTTGACCAAAGCGTCATATACGAGGAGGATGAAAGGACGTTCCGTGTAGATTTTTGTAATAAGATGCTTGCTGATGAAGGTAAATTGATCTATCGCACCTTTTTCTCTGATGAAATGGGGATCGAGCTTCACCGCGTTCATAAAAATAGAGCCTGGCAACTACCTACTGAGAAACTCAGGAAAAAGAACGTTGCAGATAACGTAAAACTAGAGTGCTGGGGTGCGATCTCAGCGCAAGGAGCAACTTCCTTGGATATCTATAAGAAAGGGATGAATGGAGAAATCTATCGGCAAATTATTGCAAGGCACAGGGAAGAGATGGAGGCGCTGTATCCTGACGGAGAATTTTATTTCATTCATGATTTTCATCCTGTGCATCGAATGAATGAAGATTGGATCGTGAAAGAGCAGAAATTGAGGTTCATTCAGCTGCCAAGACGATCTCCTGATTTAAATATGGTGATTGAGCATCTATGGATAGCGTTGAAGGAGAGAGTAGCAAACGATTCGCCTGGTAGTGAAAAAGAGTTGAGGGCAAGTTTGCTAAAAAATTGGGAATTGCTTACGAAAACTGATCGATTGCAGTCGTTTTTTGAAAAATTGCATGGAAGATATTTGAAATGTGTCATGATAGGTGGCCATAGGATCCCAGGATAGTTGTTCCCTAGTTAGAGTTGTTATTGCTTGAAGAAAATAATTATTTATAGCTTTGAGTAATGAACTATATATTTATTTTTTTTTGAGATAAGTTTGGCCATACTGATTGAACGAACTCAAATATTCAAATTATTTTATCAGTCGATAAAAAGATTTGAAGAAATATATGAACAACTTTCGTTTTATTCGACTATTTTTTAGCCTGGTACCATTTTCTCCAGTTTTACCTCTCAACTCCTTTAAATACTTAGGTGCTGTCAGCACTTAATCTGAACAAATGGTGGCGAATATACACAATTTATAGAGCCAACAATCAAGGAGAAAAGGAATGATCAAAAATTGATCATTGAAGAAACTCACAAAATTTTTTCTCGAGAGAAATAATTAAATTTCGTCAGTAACAGATGAATAATTTCATCAAATCTCCACTAACTCCTCAAATCCAATTTCCTTTAACAAAAAAAAATATTTTTCGAAAACTCAAAAAACAAAAATCTAATGCAAGCTTCCATTAATCCAAGGCTCGAAGAGACCACAAAGGCCAACAACGACTCAAAGATCAATTCCTCACCAAGAACAATGACAAAAACTAGTGGTAGCTCTCATAATAAATTTTTTGTTGTTTCTCTCCTCATTTGTCGTTTTTGGTCGTTCGAAACTGCTCTGACTCAAACGTTTACGCATAGACGCAAGGCTACTCGCATGGTGCTCATATAATAATCGGATCAGCACAATCGAGCTTGACACGAAGCAAAAATATGCTAATTTTGAAGGAGCACAACTCAAAAATGAGGATTGTAATTTCTATAATCTGCTCTTTGTAGCTAAATATTTATCTAGACAGCGATATTTGGACGCATTTGAAAGAAATCCCAAACACTGGACTGCTGGTCTCTCTTATCCATTCTTGCTACGAATCTGCCAATCTGGAAATATTTGATATTTCACAGAAAACAAAAATAAAGAAAATTTTTTCTTTCGAAGAAGTCGTCGGAGGTATTAATTTTGATAATTATTATTTGAATCTAAAGTTAATTTTCATGTCAAGAAACGGGACCTGGGGATGTGGCCTACAACTCACGAAGAAATATCCTTGGCGCAATTAGTGTCGGAGGAAAAATAGCCTACCATTTGTTCAAGATCGATACTAACCCATCAGAAGTCGGCAATGCCAACGTCAAACTTTGTCGAAAGGAGAAATGGCAACCTCACAACAGCGTCTTAGGTCAGCATTGTCAATGATTCGATATTTTTGACTTTCTTCATCATGAGATTAGAAAATTTTATTACTGGGCTTGACTTTGATATGAATGGTGAGAAGGTAGCTACAATCGATCATTATGGTGTCTGCTCCATTTTTGATATGAATACCGGCCAATGCGCCTCTCATCTCAATATGGAAATGTCGAATGAAAAAGGTATATCTATATTACTTCTCTCTTATATCATATGATAACGCGGCTATATGATTTAGATTTGTATGGCCTTTGTAGATGGAGTACCAATACCGGAGAACCTGTCCTGTATGTTAAATACGATTTAAAACTCCTCAATGTTCTCGATGCTGAGAAGAAAATACTCACTCTGAAGAGTCCTATCCAATTTGAAGAACAGGGTGGCTATTTACAAAAAAAAAATTAATTTCACCTTTCAAACTTTTAATTTCTTATTAGTTTGCACCAACTCGATCGATGTTTGTCCAAGTCACGGAAATGTGCTTGCGGCAGGTGGCACTGATAGAAGCATCAAGTTCTATGATCGGCGTACCTCGAAGATTGTGCTTACATATGAAAAAGTTCATGACCGTAAAATTTTTTCTTTCGTACCATTTGACAATTAATTATTTCGTACTAGATCATATCAATTGTGTGCGATGGGATCCGAGTAAACCCATGACGGCCAGTGCTTCTTGGGACATGACAACACAGTTGTTGGATGTTCGGTCTGGTCAAATCATTTACAGTGGAACTACGTCTGACCAAAGTAAGTCCTGCTGATTTAGTAATTCCTAACATTTAATTATTCGTTAGGTGGAGCGTTATCAGTGTGTTTCATATAGCCCAACCGTTTGTGGAAGTTCTCGATGAAGGAAGGTGCAGACGGTGCAAAGTGAATTACTGAAAAAATTTTAATTCTTAACTAAGATGAATAGTTGGCACTTTTTATTATAACCAATTTGCTGTAATAAGATAAATTAATCTATTAAGATGATTAGTATTATCTGTAACTATAAAGGAACAACAAATTATTTTAATAGCATGGAAACATATTAGCAATGCTCCATCTGGATAAGAAAAGTAGAGAAAAAATAACGCTTGTATCACGAAGAAAGTGTTTATTAGGATTGTCCCGATATCCAAAGTGATAGTTTGGGACTATTAACTTTGATAAGCTCGAAAATTTAGAAATTCAGTCGTATCAAAATACTACTACATATGCAATTTATCTCTTAAATAATAATTTTGACAGATGTGTGACAAATACGGCATTGACGACAAAACACGGTTCCTTGTACTCCACTTGGACGCGAAGTTGAATGGTCTTGAGATATCAAAGATAATCAGCAAGACTATGCGGACAATTCAACGTTGGGTAACAATGACCAAGAACGGGGAGGATATTAGAATTCATAAAGGAGGGAATGGTCGGAAAAAAACTATCACAGAAGAAATCGAAGAGAAAATTGTCCGGCTGGTCAAAGAAAACCGAGAGTCAGTGTCTGCTCCAAAACTTGCAGCTCGTCTCGGAATTTCATCTCGTTCAGTTCAACGCGTCCTTTCCAAAAAAGGCTTCAAATACCGAGCAATTGACAACTCAATACTCTACGATGAGGATGAAAGAAATTTCCGAGTCGACTTTTGTAAAAGGATGCTTTCTGAGGAAGGGAAGCTAATCTACAGAACCTTTTACTCTGATGAAATGGGAATCGAACTGAACAACAACGCTCATAGGTCTCGAGTTTGGCAACTGCCTACTGAGAAAGTTCGAAGGAAAATTGTAACAGAAAATGTGGCATTGGACTGCTGGGGAGCAATCTCGGCGCAAGGAGCGACTTCATTAGATATTTACAAGAAAGGAATGAATGGAGAACTCTATAGGCAAGTCATTGAGCGCCATAAAGCAGAAATGGAGCAGTTTTATCCCGATGGAGAGTTTTATCTGATCCAAGATAATCATCCGACGCATCGAATGAATGAAGAGTGGATCATTGAGGAACAGAAATTGCAGCTCATCAGATTGCCCAGACGATCTCCGGATCTAAATATCATAGAGCATTTATGGGGTGCATTGAAAGAGAGGGTGGCAGGAGATGCGCCATCTACTGAAGAAGAGCTGAGGACAAGCTTGGCCAAAAATTGGACAGTGCTGACGAGACCGGATAGATTGCAGCCGTTTTTTGAGGTTCTGCACGGCAAATATTTGGAATGCGTGGCGAAAGATGGTAAAAAGCTCACAAATTAACTCTGTAAGTTGAGAGATTTGTAGTTCTTCAGAGAAAGAAAAATTATTACGGTGTTTCTTAAGCCTGGTGCGTTTACGTATCGTTAAATCTTATTGTGTATTGGACGGCTGTGATTGCCATTCTAATTTAAACGAAGACCATTTTATTTAATAAATAGAAGAGTTTAGTAAGAAGAGTAAATATTTCTCACTGCTCTAAATAGACTCCTACAACTGAAAGCGCGCTATCGATTTTTGATAGTACATGGTTCAAACTTGAGTCAAAACATTCTTGAGCAATAGAAGATTTTATTTTCTTAATGAATATGGCTCGAAATAAACTTTCTTCGAACCGTTGAAAGGAGTTTCATTTGAGATTAAAATGAATTGTGGATTGGCTTGAAAGAATTTTATGTTTTCTTACCTAGCGATTATTCAACTTTTTCTTAGGCAATTCTGCAGTTACAGTACAGATTTATATATACATATAAAAGAGCTACTAAATGTAATGAACTGTTTCTTTCAATCTAGAGTATAACTAATAATGAGTCTAAAGCAAAGAAATTCAAGAACTTGAATCCAAAAATTGAATTTGATATTCAGAGTTGGAAAACTTATCGATTTCGAAATTGGAATTAAATGTGAAGGAATAAGACATTTTCGAGTTAAAATCATCTTAATTTGAGTTCTCTCATAGTTGCTAAAATGTACAGCATTGAATATATATATATCATGTCTAATTCACTGAAAGAATGGATATGAAGAGGCAATAGTTAAATATATGAAGCTATCGATGGACAAATAATGTTCAAGAGTTTTATGCAGATATATCCCAATGAAGAGTTCTGTTTTTTTCAAGCTTTTCATACTGTACATCTTATGAATGAAGAATAGATAACGAAGGTACAAAAATTACAACTGATCAAGTTGCCGAAACGATTTCTATATTTAAGTACGGTAGTTGAGCATCTGTGGCTCCCCTTAGAGGAGAGAATGGCAAACAATGAGTCTAATTATGAACCATTTTCATTTTTGTTAAGTATTCAGATGAATTACAAAAATTTTACATCCAAATTTGATTCGAAACTGTAATTTATCGAAGTTGAGTGCATTTATTAAAATCTAGTCGATTTCTCATTTTTATTGAGAAAACAAAGACAAATTTTGAGAATGAAGCTGTCTTTTTCTTTCTCATGCATTATATGAGAGAGGAATTTTACTTTTAGTCTTCAATCCCTCAATAACTCGGTAGCATACGATCATGGCATGCTAGGATGCTAATCACAAATGAACAAAATTATGTTTGAAGGGATCTTTGGTTTGGTTGATTATTATATGTGAGTACTCGACCGGTATTCGCTTGTTTTAGATAATTTTTGCATTGAAATAGCTTTTTGATTGGCATTTTTTCATATTTTGATGAGAGGAATTTGAATTGCATTACCGTTTAGCTGTGCCGTATTTAATTTAATAAGAAACCTCTAGTGTTTTTATTATTCCAAAATAAAATCCCAAATTTGCAATGCTCAAAAGTTACCAAACTCAGCCACAACTTGAATCAAATCTAAACAAGTACCTATTAATTAACTCAGAGGTGCTGGATCCCATCCCATATCTCGAGTTGATGTGAAAGATGATTTAGTTCTTCGACAACTTGAGGAAGGAATTTTCTCTGTTTTGCAAGACGGAAAACAAATCGCTGAATACCTTAGAAAACTCACAGATGAGCATAAC
>ENA-UOTZ01001500-UOTZ01001500.1-compost-metagenome-genome-assembly--contig:-NODE-1500-length-15590-cov-3.744215_pt1 | contig 15590 bp, 14 predicted proteins | sample MGYA00238144_ERZ746983 | MGnify/ENA primary metagenome ERZ746983 (study PRJEB28759, sample SAMN06268863) | compost metagenome | isolation source: single cell | place: USA: California, Emeryville, Joint...
GTTTCAAAATTTCATAAAATTTGATTTAAGGGCATTTCATCTATCAATTATTAACCTGTCAGAATCAGTGTTAAATGAATTTTCGTTGGGTCTCTCTCTCAGATACGCGAAATTCCTATCATGTTTTCCTCACCATGCGTTTCGTTTAAAATTGAATAATGAACAACACATCTTTGGCAACCCAATTCTTGGTGTAAAATATATTTAATTGCTGCCGACGTTTTTAACAGAGATAAATCAAAAGCCTATTTTAAAAAAAAAAGAGGTTTCAATACTTCATGAGATACTCACCCAACGGCCCAAAGTAATCATAATTTTGTTCTGGATGCTCACTGTGAATGGATTTTCACAAGAGCTCGGAGCAGGTTCTACCAACTTTCCCTGATTTTCTACTCCATAAAAGAAGATAAATTGAGATTTCAGAAACGCTACTCATTCAGGCACAAAATGGATCTTATTCTACTTCAAACAAGGGAGAAACAAACTGTTGTTTCTGCTAATTCCCTGATTACTCTAAGTAAGGACCAGCAATATCTTCAAGAGATCGCAACTCTGATTATGAAGTCTAATACTCATCAGAAAAGTGGTTCTTATCTAAGAAGATGAAATTTGGGACGAGAAACTGTACGACTTTCTTCTCAAAACGCCGTTAGGATCAACTAAATTCAAGATTTCTGAAGCTTCCTGAGACTTTGAATGAGCGCAGATTCCAGGCCATGGAGCCTGTCAAACGGCCAAAAATCTTTTACGTTTTCCGTGTGAGAAGACCCTTCACGGCTGTTTTGCCCTTTCACTCTCATTCTTCGGACCTATATTTCTGGATGTTCTTTCAAATCTGAGAATTATCTCCCAATTCACACCAAAAATTCGTTTTCTTTTACTTTTAATTTGTTATCCGCTATTGTTTGACACTGTCCTAGTCTTGAGCGTCATCTTTGCTTCATTTTTATATGATTTTCACTCTACATTTCTTATTGAGTGGTGAAACAAGGACGTCAAATTGTATGTTGTCTTTTCACTCAATAGTCAAAAAAAAGAGTATCTCTCTATGCACAAATGCAGCAAACTTAAGAATACAAAGGTCAATGGTAAAATAAAAACACAGCGTTTTATTCACTCATAAATTTTTCCGATTCCAACTTGTATTGACATTACTCATACTATTATTTACGTTATGCGGCCTAGGAACCGATAACCTTTCCTCTGGTCTCATGAGAAGAGGCGTTCTATTTCTATTCGACGTTTTTAGACCGCTATTGTAATTATTTGCTGCATTTGGCTTGGGAACTTCAGATCGCATGTTTGACTTGCTTCTGATATTCTTGGAGAAGTTTTCAATGGCTTCTCCCAACGAACCTTTATTTGATTTTACATCATGATCCTCCGCAGTTTGTTGATATGGACCTTGAGAGTTTTCCTTATACGATAAATAAGAGGCTAATTGAGAGGACATCTTTTGTGGATTGTTTGATGCTGCATTTCCTAATGGTGCCCCTGACGAGATATTCATGCTGAGATTATTAATATTACTTAGAACCCTCGTGTTTTCAAGTGAAGGTCTCCTCCTAAGTTCTTGGCTAGAAGCCACTTTTTCATTCTGCTTTTCAAGTTTATTTTTCACTTTTAGCAACTTACTTATAAGAAATTTGATTTCGTTCTTCAATGCCATTTCTTTATCATCTTTTTTGTCCCCCGCTAATGCGCTCGTGTCGAGTTTGGCCTGTTTCAGTTCAAAGAGAAGCTTTTCGAATTCAACTTGAACTTTATCTTTTTCAACTTTCAGTCCTTGGTTACGAAGCTCCATCTCTCGGAGCTTTTGTTCTAGCAATTTCAGTCTCTCTTCAATCTTCGCGCGAGAATCCGTGCTGCTTGTATGATGAGACAGAAACGGAATGGAGCTTCCAACCGATTTATTCGCTTGCATGAGTATATCAATTGAAGATGATTGCGTGTTGTGTGAGAGGCGCTGACGTGCATCAAATGGACTTTGGGTGAATAAGTGTTCTGAATAGTCTTCATTATCATCGTCATCAAACTGCCCTTTGTCATAATAGTCTTCATCTGCTCTCCTGTTTTTGAAACCTTTTGGGGTATGACCTTGATTTTCAACAGTAGATAGACTGTATTTTGGATCGAAAAATCTTTCTTGATCATTGGTATTTCTTAGAGTTGCAGTTTCTTTCTGGGTAAGTGGAGCGCTAGTGCAATATCCATTCATTCCGTTGGTATAGGTTCCTTCGGCGAACTCAATCATCGTTTCATACTGAAGCTCTTGAGTGAATTCAGATCTGCTTTTCGTCTCTGACTGCTTCGGAAACAATGTATTGAATTGCTCACTCGCTAAGGGATTCGCTTTGCCAATCCTTGAAGCCATCATCCTTGAGGCGCTATCAAAATTTGTGCTCGAAAAATTTTCAACAATTCGACCATATCTCTCATTAAAAGACTGATCTCCTCGAGTATTTGTATTTCTGGGAAGCTTAGCGCCCAGTGATAATTTGTCTGTACCTTGTTGATTTTCAATAGCTGTAGGATTCGATCGATTACTATCGGAAGCATCGAAACGATCCTGCAGCAACTTAACTGGAGTGTGATTCCTTATCTCAAACTGCAGATCATGATGAGCTGAAAGATAAGTTGTGGACTTCCTCTGGCCGTCATCTACATTGGCAGCGATGTTTGAGAGATCGAGCATGTTTGATGAGAATTTGAGTGGAGTTTCTTTCGCCTTTCAAAAAAAAAAATCAAATTAGCATAGGTTCAAGAGCACTACTAGTACCTCCTTGAAAACATTTTCCTCTCTGTGCTGATCGATTCTGGCCATGACACTTCTATTGGGAATGTTGTTTTCTCCTTGCCTGCCAGGAGAGTTTCCGTGAATGAGACTTCTTGATAGACTATTTTGCGCTTTATTGTCCATCACATTTGGATCGCGAGCCACCAGCCTCTGCTCTGAGTTTAAAAGTCTCTTGAATTCAAGTCTCTCTTCATCAAGTTTGGAATCTTTGTCCATCACTATATCTTTAAGGCGTTTCTCTGAAGCCTCGAGTTTCTTTATTTGAGCTCTTCGAAAAACCAGTTGTGAGAACATTCAGACTTCAAACTTAGTTACTTCAATTCTTGTATTTTTTGCTTCTGCTTTTTATTTTCTTCCACAAGAATTTCCCCTTGCTCCATGACGTTCCTAAAAAAAAAGCAATGCTGCTGATTTGAGAGAAAAGAACTTATTTACTTTGCTTTGTCTAGTTTCTCTTTGAGTATTTTACTATTCTGTTCTTGCAATCCTTGATTGGATTTGAGTTGTACTTTTAATTTCTTCAAATTAGCATCTAATTTTTCTGCACGTTCATTTGCTTCATCTCTTTGTCTGGTCAAGGTCTCAACCTTAAATGGGTTCAGTAGCACCAAGTCGGATGTTTATCTTATCTTACTTCTTCGATATGCTGCTGTCTCATTTCGTCTAGAGACTTGTTGATTTGCTCTAATTCAGCTTGGTGTAAGTTTTGCATCTCAACCAGAATGGCTTTATTTTCACTCTCCTCCTGAGTTTTTTTCAGTAAATTAGAAGTCTTTTCAAGTCTTGATTCCAAGAGCTTTCTTTCCTGATTATTAATTACGTTGTTATTTCAGCTGCAAAAGTTCTTAAGTTTTCTTACACTCTCATAGATCGCTTTTAAATCTCTCAGAGATTTATCATACTCTGCATTTAAGTGCTCGATTTCCTTTCGATGATCCTCTTTTAGTTTTTCGTTGATGTTTTTTAGTTCGTTCATTTTTAAATGCAGCTCATAGTCATAGAGTTCCTTGTTTTGTTTCTTTTCCTCTTCAAATTTCTTGACAATAGATTCCAGATTAAGTTTTTCGCTTTGAAGTCCTTTTAGATTCTGTATGAGATCGATGTTTCCTTTTTCAAATTTAATTTGTAGCTCCTTGTACAGCAGTTCAGTTTCAGACAATCTCTCGCGTAAATCTTTATTCTTTGATAGACATGTCCAAGGTCAGAATGAAAAGGACGACAAGAAATTTGTTACCTCCTTCTCCAAAAATTTGATGTGGTCATTGGTTCTGCTTTTGTATTCTTGCATTTCTTTTTGATGTTGCTCTGTAGCCAACTCGAGCTCACGAATAGTTTTGATCTTTGCAAGAGAGCTGAATGAAGCTGGAATTTAAATTAGCATACCATTCTTGGGTCTTTGCCATCATTGTTCATATCGTTCAAAGCTGACATAATTGTTTCATTCATCTTAGTAAGATTTTGTTCTCTTTTCTTTGTGTCTGCGATCGAGCTCTCCAAAAGTTCAATCTTTTGTTCAAGGATGGCTTGATTTTTTCTTGCTTCTGCATCGAGTAGCCTGAGCTGTTAAAGTATAAAATTCAGTACAACAGCTGTAAATCTGAATTTGACCTGCTTCTTCAGGAGTGCATTTTCCTCCTCTAAAGTGTTCGTTCTTAAAGCAAGTTGTTGCTTTTCTTCAACTTGAGACACTCCCTCTGTCATACAATCTTAATTCAATTTAGTCAAATCTAACGTTTAAATAATTTAAATTGTTCATCTCACTAATCGAAATTTTAAAAATAACAGAGCTTAGTCTTGACTGTTCAATATGCTTCGCTAAGCTGGGCTGCTCTTATTTTCTAAAAGCCTCGATATATCGAAGTTTTCGTCAGCAACAGGTTCTACTAACTGCTGCATCCCCATCACATCGAATATTTTTTGTTAGTTTCAAAAAAAAGTGTGAATTTCGAAATTGTGAGATTGATGATAATTAACATTTGCAATTTAATAAATAATCCTTGCAGAAAATTTCTTGGCTGAAGTCAGCAGTAAAGTTCTTGGGTATTATTTATTGATCATTGTTTCCTTCTTTTACGAGGCGGCTAGATTCATTTTTCCTGAAAAATATTTGTTTCAGACTCTCTAAATAAAGACGTTCAATTACTAATTGAGACTTTGGGATTGGAGCTCTTCTTCTGAAGTATGTAGAGAGCGTAGAAGAGCAATATTTCGGCGATCTATTTTCGATTTGATTTGCCAGATCAAGTAAAATTTCAGGTTACCTTCACCAGAATGTGTAAATAGGTGATAAAATCAACAAGTGATCGCACATGGTTCAGGAGTCCTCCGTCCACTACTGTGGTGTATTTATTCCAATTCTAGCAGAATAAGTTTTGTGAGCGGGAAAAAAGTAATTACGCCTGGATAAATAAAAATGAATGGAAGGTCTATTGCGAGAAACGATATTGCGACAGCAATTGATAAATTTCTCCAATTTATGAACTCATTGAAAAAATTCCTCTGAGTGTGGAGAATGACCACGATACTGTAAAGGAGCTAGTCAATTCATTAGTTTTCAGTGAACCAAATATGAGTTTGAGTACTTCCAGAAAAACTGTCCTTGACAAACTCATGAAAAAAGAAAGGATGATGGTAAGTAAGCAAGCGTAAGTTGCGATCTTCAAGAACAAGTTTTCATTTGCAGCTTCTGGTACTATATAAGTATCTCGTAAATAAGAGTCTTCCAATTTGTTCTATTTACATAACTTGATGGTTATATTTTGGACCATCCCAAAGAATTTTTTGTCGAAATTTCCAATGCCAGACTCGGTCTTAACGCTGCCTCGAGGATTTTCATAAACTGTTTTGAAATGAGACATTCCTTGAAATGGATCCCATAACAAAGCAAGATGCTTTTGGTACTCCTCCAACTCTTCATGCTCTCTTGCATAAGCTTCCTTCCATTTCTCTGCTGCTAGCATATGGTATTTCACCTTGAAACAAATTATAGATACTCTCATAGCAAAAAAAGTAACCTTAGAATGAATCCAGTGCAACTTCACATTTAGTTGTCCTTCAACTCTGTTTCCTGTTCTCGAATAAAGGTCTAACCAGGCCTCATGTATAGTCTGGTCCCGAAGCTCCGCTAAAGGTACAACAACTTCCCCTACAAAACTCCCTCTTGTAATACCTCCATAATCTAGCACCGTGAACTTTAGTTGGCTACCTCCGCTGTTCACCTCGCTGAAAGAAAGCAAAAATGAGAGAGCATTTATCACGGTATCTTACAAAGTAAATTTTTCATTCCACGTGGGATCAGGGTTATCATTGATCACGTTAGTTTTCAGAGCTTGAGCTCCGTCCAACGTCACTTCGACATAAGGGTCAACAACTCCTGTCAAGCCAGATGTTAAGTCGCGAGCTGCCACTACAGTAACGTGCACAAAACTCCCTTCCATTATTCCATAGGAATTGAGTCTTTCACTCAATTTGGCCTCTTCCGATTTTTTCACGTTTTCTTCATGTTGTCGCCTGAAATAGTCTTTATTTTGTTTTGAAGTTTCAATCTTTCTTTTCAAAACTTCGTCTGCCTCAAGATAAACTCGGATGAATTCTTCGATTGTAATAAGTCCGTCGTGATTTTTGTCCATATGCTCGAAAATTTCATTTGCAATATTCCTATCAAATTCTCTTCCAGCCTATCGAAATAGACTTTAACTTTTTTATCATCTTTAGATTTTAATACCTTTCTGTCTAGATATTGAAAAAGTTCTTCTCTAGAGATAAATTCATCATGATTGACGTCGATATCTCTCATTTCATTGGTCAGGTATTCGATTCGTTTTTTAAGTTGCGGGTCAGTCGGGCCTCCAAAAGTGTGTGAAAATGATACTGACATGGTTTCAAGTCTCTTTTGATTTGATGGAAACTTCTGATCTTCCTCGAATTTTTGATTTAATTCCACGCAACCCGTAGTGATAAGTATTTAAATTGAAAAAAAAATTTTCTAACGGATTCAACAACTTCATTAAAACGAACTTGTCATATTTCAGAGTTTTAAAGATCTATAGATGATATTCATTCGTTTTTCTAGCAATTCTGATGATTCTTGAACTCTGAGCACTCTTCTAACACAAAAAGACGGCATTCTACTTTTATAGGAATAACGTTTGCTTCGAATAACAATAGTTAGTGTTTAAGGCTGAAGTTACATATATAACCCTAATTAGTTCTCTCTTTAAAATTCATATGTGTATGATGTAGATGTATATTTAAGGGTTAATAGAGAGAAATCCATGAAAGCAAATCTGAGGAGATCAATGCTGGAAATTTTTCATAATTTTATTGGCTGATTCTGGGAAATGAAAAACTACATTTCGAAGCTCGTTCTGCATTTTCTATTGTTATTGAATTGTTAAGGAAGTCTGAGATAAAATACTTACAAATTGAAAGTTATGGTGAGTGTATGCGAACAGGTCAAGAAGGCTTTCTGGTTTTCCCTGCGAAATCCCGATAGTCTTCTGATTGAGAGAAGCTATTTGGGCAATTTTCTTTGATGTCTCCATCAAAGAAGGTTGATTCTGAAATTCTTTCTATTGTATTGGAAAATACAATATGAAAAAAGAGTTGGAGTGTTACTATTGGCATCCATTCGCAAGCTTTGATTTCGTTTTCATCAATTTTGATTTCAGAGGTTAAGGGTTTTAGCAGTACATGAAATAAAATCTCATTGCTCTTGAATCTCCATCCTCTCACTTCTCGGAGCGAAACGATTGATTTGAATTCTGATTTTATCCCTGTCTCTTCAAAAACCTGAGAAGCGTCAGCACTACGACCTCATTAGTCAATAAAACCTCTCTTACAGCGCCATCTGCGATAAATTCATTTGCATTGAGCAGGCCTACAGGCAATCCCCAAGGATCTATTTGCAGATTTCATTGAGAAATTAACATTCAAACAGTTGGCATTGATTGTCACTGTAGTTATGTAATGTGTATTTTTCCTGCACCACTAATATCTCGTTTTTCTCATTTAGAACGATCCCTTGTTACATCTTATACAATTCACAATAGCAAATTTGGTCTACCTGCACAGGCAACATAGTGAGTGGCATAATGTGGTAGTTTATTTGGCTCGTCGGTCAACCAATTCGTCATAACAATATAACTTGGATACGTGTGGTGAAAAACAAATCCTTATTTCATGCCAACTTATTTTTTGCAAATTCCTCTTACCCAATTTAACTGCATCTGGGATATATTCACTCTTTTCAATTCCAATGTTTAGCCAAACTCCTCTAACCTTCTCCTTTGATAAATATGCTAAATATACAGTTCAAAGAAGCAAATTCTTACTTCTTTCCATTTTGTCAAGCACTTGGCTAGCGTCGATGCAAATTTGTCCCGAGTTTCTGGTAACTGATCTTTATTGATAGTGATACCATTGTAAATGTCTTTCTTTATCAATAGAAGGTTCTCCGAAAAGTACATTCTGGAGCAAGCTCCTGAAAGGGCAGGCCTCTGAATAGAGACCCAATAGCGCAAAGAAGAGTGGATAATTTTCTTAAAATTGGATTTAGAAGATAGAATAAAATTAATTTTGTTATGTTTGAATTGAGTCGGTTGAGCATATCTTAGCAAAATTTTTTTCTTTTGCGCTTGCTCTCGCTCTCTTTTTATCTTTGACAGGTTAATAGACTCGATCGATGAAACGAAAATATTAGTCTGCTTGTTGTTGTTAAGTTCTCTGTTAATTGCAGTCTTAAATGAATGGAGATTGATAGATAATAGAACTTGTTTAAATATATGAGCTCGCTTTTTCAGGTCTGCTTTCGCAGGAAAAATATATGAAATTTAGCTTCTTAGATAGAAAATCTCATTATTCAATCTCAAATAGTCTTCTGAAAGGTAAATTCCTGACAAAAATTTAGCGGCATAATTAACATGAATGTCTTACTAGAATTATTATTCCTTAATGGCAAATTCAAAGATACTTCTCACTGGACTGTTTGTCAGAGTTTTTTAAAGAGAGAAAATCATTAGAAAATAAGAAGCATATCTTCTTAGTCGTAACTTAAGATCTGTATCTGCCCTCAAAAATGTGAAATTTGTCGAAAGGCTGTACTATTCGCTAAGAACAATTTTCGATGAGATTATTCTCTTCTATCTTTGCCTTATTGATTTGCTTCTCGCATCACTACTAGGAAACTATTCAATAACTATATTACCAACATTTCGTAGTTTACTTTTACAATAGTCCTGGTAAGCAGCAATTATCGCTGTGAATTTTCCAAATAGCTTCTGAAATTTACTATCATATAGCAAATTAGTTCCGCAAGTATATATTAACTTGTTGTAAGAAACCTTGAAAGTTTCTTTCATTTCTGACCATACTAAATCTTGATTAGTGATGGAAATTGTGAATTTGTTGGGTAGGCTTAATGTTTTTGTTTTTTTGAAATCATCTTGACTTCGCAAAGATATATTTTCCTTTTGGAATAGACAATTAATGTGATCATGCAAAGGCTTTTGAAAGTAGAGCATAGAAAAGATAAGAATAATATTGCTTCACCAAGTTTATTTCAATTGCTACCATTACATTCAAAAGAAATGCTGGGAGATTTAATTTTTGTTGAATTTAATTATTATTGAGCTCTTGATGTCCAGTTATCACGAAAGTAATGGATAGACATCTACACCGAAATATAGATTCAGAATTGCTTTGAAAACAAAGAGATGATTAATTTCAAAATAACTTTCTAAGAACTCTAAACTCAAAAAACCAGGGCATGAAATGATGGATAACATTAGATACAAAAAATTAAGTTTTTTTGAATTTAACCAACCTGTTTACCAAAGATATTTTGCTGCCTTCCCATTACACAGAATACTTATAACCTTTGTAGCAACAGACTTCGCTTTTGAACCAAGAGATCGTTCAAAGAGCTAAGAGAACATATCAAAAAACGAAGAATGAATGGTATGTGAGACCATTCAGAAAAAGTGGTCAACCAAAAAAAGATAAGCTAAAAGTCTGGCAGTGATTCAAAGATAAGTTTTGAATTGATTTCGTGCGATTTCTGCACATCCTGAGCTCCTCCTACCTTGTACTTTTGGAATTAATTTATCAATTATTAAAAACAATTAACTTGATGCTCAAATTGAATGGAATTTAAATCAGATGAGATGATTTTGTCTTTCTAATCGTTCCAATAAATCTTTTTCTGGCGATAATTTCAACTTTTAATGAGTTTCAGAGTCAGAAGGCAAGCACACTGGCTTATAAACATACAACTACAGATTTGAGAAAACTCATCATGACGCAAATTTATGAAAAATTATTTTGTCTTGATCAAATGCTTTGAGATCTTTACTTCTCCCAATTCTGATTTAACGGATTCTAAATACTGTTGAACCTGAAGATTTAATGAAAAATATATTAGCATAAGCCAACTTAGGGATTAATTTACTGTTGTTGTTTCTTCAGGGTCAAGAACAAAGATTTGATCGTATAAAACGTTGTCTTCATAAAATTTCTTTAGTTTCCCTTCAATTATTTGATTGAGAACTTTTTCTGGCTTTTCCTTGAGAGAAGCGTCAAGGGCAGAGAGGACTTTTTCTCTTTCTGCTCCCATAATGTCTGCAGGTATGTCATCTCTTGAGATATAATTAGGCTTTGATGCTAACATTTGCATAGCTAAGTTGTTAGCAGTGTCCTGGGCAAGTTTTCTATTCTCCTCAGTCACTGGCTTCTCAAATTGGACATCGACAAGACTTGCAGCATGTCCAATGTAACTTAAAAGAACATTGTTATGCACGTAGAGTCCAATCAGATTTTTCGAATGATCTCCGCGTTGGAATTTATGCAATCCAGCAACCTTTATGTTTTCTTGGAGTTTGCTGATAGAGAGTTGCTTTGCTTCATATAGATTTTTCGCTTCCAAATCGCCGACTTTGATTCCTTGAAAAGATGTATTCTCAAGCAATTTATCAACTTTTTCCTCTTCAACAAGAGCTGTTTCTTCAAAATTTGGTTGGTTTGCAATACCTTGAAGGACATTGTCAACAAATTGCACAAACAGATTATTTTTCGCGACAAAGTCAGTTTCGCAATATACTTCTGCCACGATTGCCAAGCTTTCATCACGATTCAATTTAACACCAATGACTCCTTCATGTGTTTGTCTTCCTGATCTCTTCTCAGCTTGTGCTAGTCCTCTCTTCTTAAGATGCTCAATAGCTTTTTGGATATCGCTATTTTGGGCTTCAAGAGCTTTTCTGCACTCATCAATTGAAGACCCTGTAAGGTCTCTGAGTTCTTTGATAAGTTTTATCGGAATATTTGAGAAGCTTGCTGCAGGGGAATGATGCAGATATCTGTGAGTTTGCTTGAACAGTTTAGCCAACATAAGTAAATCCGAGTTTTGAGAGAGGAAATAAACTTTAACAGATTAAATTAAAGAAAAAATATCTTGCGGCTGGTTTCAAAGAGTTTAAAATCTGATCGATCTCAAAGGAAAACGCAAAATCTCGAGTAGAAGGTAAAATATTGAAAGTTGAGCAGCCAGCAATCTTTCTCAAGTCCCTCAATTTAGTAATGCTTCGCGTTTGAACATCTTGGATTGACCCATGGTCCACTGCTAACTAATTAATGAACTATCAAATTATGAAACAATTTTTACTTTTGGATTGAAATGATTAAGTAAAATTTGGGAATAATGAGTTTTGTTTAGCTAACAAATGAAAGAGGAAGACGCACACCTTGATTGTTAAGCTATGATGAAAGTAAATAAAATAATTTTTTAGTTAGTAGTTAATAAAAAGAATACCTCCGCCAACTATAGTCACTAAACGCATAGTTCACGGAATATTACTCAACGCAAAAGTGAGGAATTTTAAGTTTGCACAGCCAATCAATGACTGATTAAAAAAACTCCACTACGATGTGGCTTTGTTGAAGTTTTCTATGTTCAAACATGTTCATTTAATAAGCTACAGAGCTGTATCACTCATCGTTTCTCTGGGGTTTTTAGAAATTTTGAGGCCTGGGAGCGATTCGATCATTCCAATCAATGAACCTTCTCTGCTTTGTGATTTCTCAAATTGAGTGGTCCTGCTCCTCTGAATTTCCATTTCGTCATCTTCTTCTTCGGGGCTTATATTCATAATAAGCGGCTTTACTCGAGGTGATCTTAGGTCTTTAATGGCCAAATCATTTCGGAGAAATCTCTCAATTGGCTCAAAGAGATCTTTCTCAAGCTTGCATCGGTTATGATCCATCAGATCTCTCAATTCAAGCCTTTTTATCTCACTCCCACACTGGTCGTGTAATTTTATTGAATGAATATATGGAATAACCTCATCTTTTTTCCCGTGGATAAATAATGTTGGAACCATTACTTGCTCAATGATATCCAAACTCTGAAAAATATCAGGAATTATAATTTTAGAAAGAGAGCCAGCAACAGAATTTGCGACATCTCGTACTGAAGTAAATGCGGAAATTAGGACCATGCCTCTTAGTTCCGGATACCTCACAGCAAGTTGAACTGCGACACCGGTCCCCATCGATCTTCCAACAACTATTGTGTTTTCAATTGAATAATTGAGTCCGTCCTCTTTGGTGGCATAGTCAATGATGTGTTGGGCGTCTCTTATCATATTCGGAGCAGTCGTTTTCCCTTTGTACAAGCCATATCCAGGATATTCCGGAGCCAGAATGTCAATCTATCTTCAAATAAATTCATTTTCTAAATCACGAAGAAATACGTGCCTGAAAATATTCATAGTATTCGAGTAACCGCTGGTAATTTCCGCCAATATCATCAGAGTTTCCATGGAAATAGATCATGAGATACCGACTCTTTGTTGTCGTTCTTATATGTAAAGCGGGGATATTTCGTTTGATTAACCGGGAAGCAGCCCCTTTGGAGAAATATTGCTCCTCAGAGACAGGAATCGAATGGAAGAACGGCTGCAAGGAAGAGATCGTATGCTTGCATTTAGGAGCCGGAAAGATCAGCGAGCTTCCCATTGTTCTGTAAATTCAATGATTGAACCAATCTATTTTATAAAATTAATTCTAAGTCTGATAAACCAGCTTAAATTACTTTGGCTCCAGATTTTTTAAAATTTTGACTAACCTTTCTCTCTCTTAGTTTAAAGAAGAGAACGCATCTTGAGCTCTCTGAGTGTGATGAGGAAGAATACACTTGATAGAAGTGTGATACACAGCTGTTTCAATTGCAAACAATTTGTGTCAGTTGATTAATAGCAACCAACCTCTTGAACGAAAATACGCTAACGTCTATACCAAAAGGTTGCAATTCCAAATACTTTGGCCTTTGAATGGATAATCCTAAACGTCTCTATTTAATAATACTTGATGTCAGGCGATTTTTTAATTTTCTTCTTAAACTGACAGCTCGGTCCTAGGTCTTTCAATTTTATTGTACTATATGGTTGAAAGAAAAAACGATTATCATTTCTGAGTAGCAGAAGACAGAATGTACAAGGCTAAAACATAGCAAGTCCGGCGGTTCATCGAATTGTCCAGTATTCGAATTTGTTAGTTTTTAGTTTTTTCAAACATGACTAGCGTCAATAGACGTGAGTGACTACTTCAGAGTACAATTATCACATCAAGATAACATACGCTAAGCATTCTGTGTGTGATTATGAGGATAATGCAAAAATCTTTTATCATTTGAACGTAGTAGCTGTTAGCTCACAAGTGAATACAACCAGGGATGATGTTGCATTCATAGCCAGTCCCTGTTCGGTTAGAGCTCCAAAAAAAAGAGTCAAAAAACCGAATTCGTCATCCGAAAACCGATGTCCCTTTCTGTTTGGACTGCTAAGCTGCTGATACATCATACAATTTTAATCTGGCGAGACTTTTACAAAAAGATATCTGTGTTTTTATTTCGTCTTAACTATTATTGCCGAAGCAGACCTATCAAGGTCTGCCAATCGGTCCATTGGACAGATGCTTGTAGGCTTGAATTATCCTCCCCCTCCCCCATAATAGTGATTTCTGATTTAAAAAAAAATTAAAAATCTGCATTTATACGACTTGTTGGGACTATTTTCAATTGGGCCTCTACTAAAAGGCTTCTATGAACATTAACATTTCAAAATCTAGATTGCGAGCAAGAAGACTGGATTAACTAGATGATTCCTTGCAGTCGTTTTCAACCATCATCAGCAGCTTTAGTGCTGTATGTAAAAACAGTTTTGTGGCCTTGCAGTTAGCACTTTTCTGTTCTCAGAATCGGATTTCTCTTTGCTGACTGATGACAATTTTCCATTCAAATTTTCACCTTCGAATCTCATGTCTTGCTCACTCTGTTGTTGCCATGAATGGTTTTTCACAGAACTACGTGAATAATACACTCTAATCTCGATTTATCAATTATTTATTATACCTTTGCGTATTTTCTGACTTTTTTAAGGATAACTCGAGAGATTTGTCCTCACCATTTCTTTTCAGAGTCATAAAATTTATGTTTAAGTTATCAATATGTCGAGTCATTCGTATTTCTTCTTGCTTTATGATACTGGTATTGATCAATTTTTGAAGAAATAAAAGGTCTCGTGAGATATTTTGGAAATTAAAAGGTTCGCCGAGTGAAGCCAATGATTCAATCATATTATCTACGAACACTAAATGTATTTTTTTATATAATCCCTCAAAGAGGCTTCAAATTATATTACCTTTGAGCTGACGCTGATCGAACATTTCTGTCTTTTCAATGATTTCAAGCTCATCATCTTCATAAATTTTCAAGAAAAATTTCCCATGAAAATTGAATTACAAATATTGCCTTTTTGGAGCAGTGTCTGGAAGAGATTTGGGTGTGTTATCGAATCAATTTTTTGAAGTTTATTTTGCGTCATATTTCGATAATTTCTCATATTTTCGTCTCTCCAAGTTGCACTTATGGATTTCAAGTTTTCGCAATTCGAATTGCTAAGGTTGCTCAATAAAGATTCTTTAGACTTTGTGCTCTCAAGCTTCAGAGCTTGTTCGTTAGGAATCGGAATATTATGGTCTGCTAGAATCTTTTCCAATTGCACTACTTTTCTTATATTGGTCTCAAGTTTTATTTCTTTTTCAGCAAGCGCCTCTTGGAGGCGAATAATAGTTTCACTCTTTTCAGAAAGACATGCCTTCAGGTCTTCGATCACTCGTTTTTGCTTGTCGATCAATTCCTGGTCTTTATTTTCTTGAGCTTTACTCTATTCCATGAAGCGAGGATAGCAAATGAGAAGGAGAATCATCAGCTACTTTTACAAATATCAGTCTCTCTTTCTCGATATCGAGAAGGCAATTTTCATGTTGTTGGCTGGTTATTTTGGGTTGTTCGTCCTGAGCATATTTATGTTGTAGTGATCCTTCTGTCTTTCTTTTCATCAGCAATTGTGTATCCGTGTTCCTAACCTTTTCCTATAATAAACTTAAGAAAATTTCGATAATTTTTTGCGAACTTCAAGTTTTTTCCTCTCTTCTCTCTCATTGGTAAACTCCTTTGACTTTGATTCTAACGCCCTAAGCGCTTCGTCTCGGTCTCTTTCAGCTCTTCTTTTGTCCTCTTCCAGCTTTTTTAAATTATTAAAAGAGATTAAGCCTTTCTGAGGTTCAGGGAAAGAAATAATATTACTTGAAACAACCTTCTTTTATCCAGTTGATATTTATCTTTTTCGGCAAGCTCTAAGCGCAATCTTGATAATTCGATTTCATATTTTCGTATGAGATTCATTTCACAGACGTCTTCATTTATAATAGGATTGTTTTGTATACTTTTAGCTCTGTC
>ENA-UOTZ01001501-UOTZ01001501.1-compost-metagenome-genome-assembly--contig:-NODE-1501-length-15578-cov-13.511193_pt1 | contig 15578 bp, 16 predicted proteins | sample MGYA00238144_ERZ746983 | MGnify/ENA primary metagenome ERZ746983 (study PRJEB28759, sample SAMN06268863) | compost metagenome | isolation source: single cell | place: USA: California, Emeryville, Joint...
AAGAGCGTATTACTGCTTCACAAGCACTAAGACACGAATACTTTAGAGATCTGTGGGAAGCAGATCGTAATAGAGACTTTCAAAGCAGCTTGTAGAGTTTATTGTAATAATCAACCTAATTTTATTTCGCAAGAACGTCAGTCAGACTCAGTCCAGCAGTAAAGCAATTCCATCAACTCACACAAGAGCAAGAAAAAGGAAATTATTATGAGTATGCCTTAATTAATACGATGAGACTAAGAAAAACAGTAGCCAACAAAGTAGCGACCATGAAAGGAGTCCGTATTATCCAAAGAATTTGAGAAAGCTACCACCACAGTACAAAAAGAACAAAATTGCGTCAACTAAGGTAAATTATTATTGATATTTATCTGACCTCCCTGCACATCCTGAAGTTTCCAACAGTGAAATTACAATTAAAAGTTGAAGGTATTTTCAAAGCTTCTCATGTAGGCGACACATCAACAGAAGAAGAGCCTGAAAGAGTAATCCAAAGTTTTTGGGGAGTTTGGCCTAATATGATATATATGAAGGGAGGAACGTTGCCTCCACTGAAGCATTCAGTTTTCCAATTGGAAACGAAATTTAATTTGGGAGGAAGCCACTTAATAAAGAAAAAAGAGCCTGATACTAAAAAATTCTACGGAAATCTGCTCAAACCGACGCTCTCAAATCAAAGTCTTATCAGTAACAATTAATTGAAATTCTTCGGAATGCTTATTTCTGTATCAATAGAAAAACAGAAGAAAACTAACATGATGTTCCAAACTCCTGAATATATGATCCTTGGCAAGAAAGCTCCATAACAACAGATTATTGGAGCTGGATCATTTTTTTTTTTAAGAGATGGTTCCGTCATGAGGAAAGAAAGAACATAAATAAATAAAGTACTAATACCCTTATTTTAATCTTCTCTTTGGATAGTCTGAATCATTATATTGTTTATCTATGATATTTATGGATTGGATTATACGATCGATTGTCTTCGTCAAGAATTTTACGCTGCAGAAAATTTATCCGATTTAACTTAGGTTCAACAGAATTATGAAACAAGTTTTCTGATTTTAAGATGCATGTGATTGATGGTTTTAAGAACAGATAGAAATAATGCTAGGAATTAGAAAACACTTCAATCTCGACTGTGAAAATATACTGAGCGATATAACGAGAATGAATATTTTTGAATTTTGCATTGATTTCCTGGTTGAGTTGTTCAAGCTTTTTGAAATTCTCCTTTGACCCTCTTCCCTATTTATCTGAAGCACAATAAATAGAGGAACTAACGAGGTGATTGATACCTTCAGTATGAACACTTTATGGATTCGTGCCTGCTTTTGAATTCTTTCTTTTTTCTGCAACCTTATGTATGTCAAATGCTTGAATTCAGCAATCATGAATTTAGATTACCTGCTCAGGAGTAAGAGGAAGATAGTAGAGAGGTGGCTTTGCGATTGTTTTCTTAAACAGTTTATCCAATTCAATTATCGATTCAGCAGGATTTGCATTTTTGCTTTCTATTTCCACAATTTCTCTTTCATTTCGGCCACTTTTTACTGCAAACTCATAATCAACAAAGCCTTCAAAAATAGCAAATACCTCTTGATATTTTCAACGTTTTGTTTACTTGGCCTTTATCTGATGCACTGGGGGCATGTTTCCCTCCAATTTCGTAGTTTCTTGTTTGACTTCTGGCTGCGCTGCTTTCGTTTGAATTTAATACTTCTATCTTAGTAGTGTTTTCATTGTTTACGAATACCACAGGGCTTTTTCTTGATTTCTCCTTCAATGCTTTCGCAGTTTCTTCATCTATAAATTCTACCTCTAACTCAGCACCGCCTCCTTTAGGCCAAACGACTCTGTGTACTTTATCTTTGATCTTAGCTGCACTCTCCTTATCTGCAAGCTGAGAATGGAAATAATGAATGAAGCTGAGTGGCTGATCACATTAATTATCGACTTACTTGAGCAATGCAATGTGTTTTGTAGTCGCTCAACCAGAGGTCTTCGACTTTTCCATGTTCAGATAGCATATTTTTCAAGTCAGTAATTGTGAAAGGCCGACGTAGATTTATGATCAACACAAAGTTCGATGGTTCAATCAAAGCGTCTGCGCCTACATAAGTTGTATTGAGATCTTTAAGTGAACGGATTTTACTGTAAGCATCAGTATTCTGTGAATTATGGTTCCTATTAATGATAAGACTGAATGTTTATTCGCAATCTACTTACTTCTCCACCATCTATCCTTTGATCTTTGTTTATCTAATTCTTTTATAAAAATTATTCAAGGAGGATTTTGAATTAACAATTTGGAAATTTCTACTTATCAAAACACTATGATGGGTTTAACATTATATGGATAAGCTCAGAATAGAAAAAGCTTGCTATACACACTCCTAATTCAACATAAACCAATTTGTGCTGAAAAGGGTCCACATAATGACTTTTTCTGTAAACCAACATCAAAATAATTTCTATTATGAAATAACGAGTCGTTTAATAGAGATCCGAGTAGCTATATTACAAATTCAAAAACCATTTTTAAATCAACGGCTCGAAGGAATCCGGCCAAACCTTACGCTGTCTTATTTCTTGAACTTTTTAGTTAAATCCTATTATTTAAAGATTATCATAATGTTAATGGGACATTTTCGGTAAAGAATGGTTACCTCAGCAAAATTCTTGATGAAACTACCCACTCCACTGACTTTTCCAACAAATTCATTAAATTTCTTCTCTGCCTCTCTGACCATTTCCTCCTATTAATCAAATAAAGATTAAGAGTTTTTCTCTCAATCAGTCATTACTTCTTTTTGTTTTCTTATTCTCTGATTCTGCTCCATCCTACGATACTCTTCTTCTCGTTGTTTTCGATACTCGGTTTCTGCTTGTTTGCTGTCCCAATAATATTGATTGCTGTCAGCTCTTCCTTGCATTTTGCTTTGGAAATTCTTGAAACCAGAGTTCTCTTTCCGCGCTCTCTCATTGTGAACTTGTTTATTCATATGATTTACAAAATCTTGAAATTGCATTCCATAATAGCTTTTAAAGTATGACTTTAGCATCTCTTCCTCTTGTTCAGCTCTCGGATCTCGTTTAGTATTTGAATTGTAGTAGTAATAGCTGTTCTGCTGTTGATATTGTTGATTATTGCCATAACCTTGATTCTGACCATAACCACCAAATCCACCGTACTGTTGCCCTTGCGAAGTTCTATTGCCGCCGAACCCAGTCGCTCCTGAAGAAAATTTGCGAGCAGCGTCATAATCTTTTCTCTTTTTATCATCTCCAATGACTGAATATGCATCTGATATCTCTTTGAAGCGATCAGCATTTCCCTTATTGACATCCGGATGATACTTCTTAGCGAGCTCAAAGTAAGCAGCCTTGATTTGTTTATCAGTGGCTCCCTGTGCGACTCCAAGTATTTTGTAATAATCTTTGTTTGTGTCAAAGGCTTGGCTGAATAGCGCTCTAGAGGAGTACTCTAAAGAGCAGCAACGAAACACTTTGCTCAATGGAGAGTTAAAATACCTGACTGTTTGTAAGCTGAGCATTTATAAGTTGAAATTAAAAAAAGTTTGTCTAAATAAATTTGTTTCGGAAGATTGGAAGGCCGAAATTTTTTGGGGTTCCTATCAATAGTAGTAATTGAACTGACTTAGAAAATCTCGAGAATGAATTCATTTAAGAAACCCTCTTTGAACGAAATAAATTTCGCAGTAACTGAGAAGATCGAACAAACTTTACACGTTTATAACATTATGAGTAATAATATATGAGCTGGCAGTTACTCCAAGTTGATATCCTATCCCAATTAATTAGGGGTCTATTAATGATTTTAATCTCCAAGAGAGTTTTCTAAATACTCCATATTTCAACAAATTCTCAATTGATATTCTCAGTAGCACAGGAAAAGTAGTTGGTCAAGACTCATTTGAAATTCTTCCTAAATAATCGAGTTCAGTCATAAAATTGTTCTATTGCATTGTTGCTCACACCGGTAATATTTCATCATCCGGTCAATTTTTTATTAGTGTTGCTGTGATGATATCAAATTATGGACTGAAATCGACAAAGATAATGAATAGAGAGGAGCTGCGAAACAAAGATTGCATGCATGTATATCTTCTGTCATAATTTTGCATCAGCCTTTTATTCTTGAAGTTTCGCCAAAAGTTCAGCCTTCTTCTTTTCAAGCTCGGCATTTTGGACTCTGATGGTTCTAATCTCGTTCTCAAGCATTTCAGCAGTGAGATCCATGTTATAGATGTCAGCTAGGAGGTTTTAAATATTGTTGAAGGCATCGTAGTTTGCAAGAAATTTTTACCTGAAATGTGATTGAGGTTGAACTGGGTGAAGCAAAGCAAGAAACCGCCAATTGCGATGACGGTAAGGAATAGGTATTCATAAGCTGGCTTTTCAACTGAATTACGTACATCAAGTGGCTAATTGCAATTCGTAAATTTCATTCATAAAATATCGAATTTTACGTCGTCATTGGTCAAGTAACCATGAGGCAAATTCATCAATGGTTCATTCTCATCTGCAACATAGTAGGCATCTGTGAAGTACCATCTTCTGAATCTGTGAAATATCATAATAAAATGTCAAATTCGAGGGCTCGCACTGCAAATTACGAAAAAAATGGAGCGTCTCTCACCGCGGCATAAGGATCAGAATGGTCTGCATGGTGATGATCATGTTCTTCTTTCCAGCCATAAAGTGCAACGTATTCCTTGCTCTTATTGAGAAAATTAAGCTCATGCCAAATTTGAAATAGAAAAGCTCACGAAATCTTTGTTTCCAATCCAAGTTTGCTTATTATCAAGATGAATAGGATGATCATGGCCACCGCCACCACCAAAATATCTCACAACATTATTGCTGAGTTGAGGTCTAGCGACGTTTCTCAAAGCCTTGAAACTTTTCAGCATTGCTTGCTTGAAGCTATGATTCCCAAAGTTAACAAATATTTTATTCTGGAGAAAATTATGGAGTAATAGAGCATTGAAAATATCCAACTCGTGCCCAATCCAGTTTACATTAAAATGTTTTCCAACTTCTCGACGAATTATCACTGAGTTACTTTCTTAACCATCATTGCTGTTGTGCTGTGGCTTGAGAGTATTTAAATTTGCTATACTTTGGTTGTTATCCACTCGCGTTTCAAACAAAATAATTTTTAACGAGTTGTGCATGGAGAACCAGAAGAAGAAGAAATTTCAATTCTTCCAGAGAGCAACTCACGCTCAAGTAGAGTTTATTAAGAACAACTCTGTTAGAGACAAGAGAGCTCCATTCATGATTTTAAAACGGCAAGACGAATTGCAAAAGGAATTCCAACAAAAGAATGTTCAAACTGAAATGGACCAGAACTTTCGGCAATTTGAACTTCAAGTAGAACAAATGGCATTTTCCCATCAAATATCCTTAATGCTTGCTTTTTGCTAGTTCAAAGGTGAATATAATCAGTTAGTTGCTGCAAATCAGATACGAAAAGAAAATTTTGTTCACTTGCAAAATGAACTTGGAAATTTGCCTCAAGGGGACCATGGAAAAGAAGGTAATGCAATTGCACGAACATAATGGGTTCTAATTTAATACAAAGCGGTTAATAATTCAGTGGAAACAGCCGAGTTGGAAAACTATCAGCGAGCTCTAGAGGAGTTAAATTCAAAGGAGAAAGAGTGCAGTGATTTACAAGACAAAGTGGTCGTGGCGGAAGAAAAAACTGATTCCTTGAAGAAGGTTTTAGCCGAAATTGCTGAGCAAACAGTATATTTTTCATAGTTTTCAAGTAAAATGAGCTGCCTAGGATCTTCTGCGAAAAAGAGTCAAAGAGACATCAAACTTAACCTATATCCTTGAAAAGAAATCACCAAATTTTCAAAACACAATTCATGATGAATCATATAAACAAGTGAATAATCAGTAGGAAAACCCAGCAAGCCTTATTGTTTTAGATAATGAGCAGAAAGCAGTTCACGGAGTTAAATGCAAAAATATCTCTTGAAAAGGTGGAGCAACAGGAAGAGATTAAGCGAAGGAAAGAAGTGGCTAGCAAAATAAAACAACAAATTCATTGGTTAGTCAGTGAAAATGTCAAGCAGAAAAAATTGTTCGAGGTACTGCGGTAGATATTTCTTGAAGTCGTAACATTGCTTTCAGGTGACCAAAGCTCGTAATCAAGCTATGCTTCGAGACCTTCAAAGAATAGAAGATGATATCTTACAAAAAAAAGAAGCACATTTAGACGCCCAAATGCTAATTCTGTATGGAGAGATATTTGAGAAACTTTTCAAGTAATCTTGATGCTCAGCGGCTCCAGTTTTTTCTAATATTGACACCACTCTCCCAGTTCTTACGTAGCGGAAGATAGACAACATCCAAGAGAGTTTACCTTTTTTGAAAATACAGATCATGTAGACTCATTGCAGAATTCGTTTGATTATCATAGAAGGAGCGCTTTCTTTGCAGAAACTCCTTCTCCAGAGAGACCAAAGTCGTCTGATGTTAGAAGGGAGCGCTTATCACAATCATCACACACTCCCAAATCATCTTTGAAAAAAGGATGGACCGTCTCAAGCATGATGCAACTCAAAACTTACAACAAAGAATTTATTGCAAAACGATTGAATCAAGTTTATGAAAGAATCAAAATGCATCCTGAAGAACTAGCTCGAAAGCTACTCGTAATATATGAACAAATGCAGTTGAAGGATACCACACTGCAGAATCGTTATATGGAGTTGGCTACGAATGTTCAGAAAAAGGACGAAGAATTGCTCGAACTGACGAAGAGATTGTCCTTCCTGCAAAAAGGAAAATTATGCGATCTTGTAGAAAACGAAGAAGAACATCATCGTACACCTGATTCAGATCAGCAGCAAATGCCGCCATACAACGAGAGTTCAGTAGCATTGTTAAAACAAGAGTTAAGCACTGCTACTGAGTGCAATAATAATAGCCAAGATAAAGCCGGAAACTTCGTCTTTGGTAGTTATTTATTTTTAATGGAAACTCTCCAAAGGTAACTACCCAATTTCTTTTTTTACTACAAGTGCTAATTCAATGAATCTTTTTTGTCAATTAGGTTTTGCGTTGTGGTGGAATCAATCCAGAAGGTTGATGACTTCGGAATAAACATAGAATTGCTTAGACTAAGCAAGAAAGTTAAAGAAAGTTTGCAAAAACTTCGCATAGGGCTGAGCCAGAAGCCTTTCTTGATGCAAGAGACCAGCAGCATTAAAGGCCATGTTGCGTTTTCAGCCATGATTTTAAATTCTGATGATGATGAATCTGACAGATCTATAGCTTCATTAGATTCTGCATCGGATTACTCTTCAAATATCAGCAAATTGGCAACACCTACAAAACCATTCATGAGAGGGAGTAAGAAGCACTTCACGAGCAAGTTTGCAGAAACCGTTCAACCTTTTCTCCCTCAAACGGAGTCGGAGCTCCATGATCATTTCCTCACAAAATTTCCAAATTGTCACAGAGAAGCAGAACTCTGGTCCAATTTAATTCGAAAGGTATGTTCATTGTTATGTTACCCACGGTCCAATTTAAAACTTAATCTTTCAGGATCGTCTTGTCTATTATTTTACCACAAAAGCTCGCTACACACTCTATCTTGACACTTATGCTTCAAAGACTAAATTTCCGGAGCAGGTTCGAGCGCAGCAAGCTTTAGAAAATATCCATATCCTCAAGAAAGAATCCTTAGAGATTCAGCACGCGAGATTTGCAATGCTATTTGACTATATGAAAGATTTGTATGTAGCAGCAGAAAATGCTCGGAGTTTCCAGCTGGGTCAAATTAAAGTGAAAAATCCGGCATTTGAGTCAACCTTCTCTATGTTGGAAAAAGAAGAGTGTTTTTCTCATCCTGATGAACAAAAGAAAAAGACACTGACAGACTTTAAGAGGAGAATTCTTGCTGAAAGAGCAAGAAAAATCCAGATACAGAATGGAAATGAAGTCAAACGCAATCAATCCAAAGCAACCATTTCACTCATTCAGCTCCTACAAGACCAAATCAATGAAATGAGATCAGACCCTACTTACTTCAATGATACAAGTGAAAATCAAATATTAGAAGAAAAACATCTTGATAAAACTCGACATGACATTCAAGAATTGATCAAAACTCAGAATTCTGGTGATGGAAACGATAATACTCAAAAAATACCTTTTTATCTCAAGAACAGTCTCAGCGAGTCCAATAAACTGCTGAATAAGCTCGTCCATTTAGACGGAAGCTTTAAATCACATCTTGCAACTGCAAAGAAGCAGTATAAAATCGGTAATACCTCCTTTCTCATTTACATAAGAGGAAGTTTAATCAACTCTAGATCAAATTCAGAGGAAAGAAAATGGAAACAAGGAGAAGAAGAATGTTGGAGACATAACAATGAAAGAATCGAAATCACAGAATCGGTTTGAGGACCAACCTGCGTCTCGTACTACATTTACAGGTATTTGCTAAGTTTATCAAACCAAACCTAAATCAATCAACTTAGAATTCAATAGAACGAAGACCAAAATTTTTGGTCAGGTGCCATCTGAATCCTTTCGGAATCGTGCGAGCCCGAGAAAGATTACCATGAGACCTCATTTTATATCTCAAAACAATGATCCTGAGTGCATTTCTCCTCTTACACCGGGCTTTAATAAAGAAAGCTCGTTCTCAAGAGATTATCTAAATTTAACCACTGAAACGAGCATCACTAAACAAAAGGGAAATTTGAAAGGGGGAGATCCTTTGAATCGTCAAAGCCAAATATCTATTTTACGGTCTAATCGAGAGACACCTACTTTGTTAGAGATGAGGTCTGCGCTTGACTTGGGACAAACCAGTCAAAACTCTTTAATTAAAATTGAACAAGCTTCATCAAAAAGCTCGTCTCAAAAAATTGCAAACCGATTCTTGGGTCCGATACTAGGAAAACAATTTGATACTCAACCTCAGCATGTGAAAGCGAAGGACCAAGGTTCCCTGAAGCAAATAAGACAGACCTCTCCATTAAGTGAATCTCGTAACTTGACTATGATGGACTCAAAGATAAGGCTTAGAAGAAAGGATCAAGAAAAAAGTCGAGCACAATTCGTCAAGAACAGAAGTAAATTAAATGATACTGACAATGCTGCATCCTACCGCAAAGATTCAAATGAAAATAGTCTAAAGAGTTTCTTTAGTAATTTGGAAACTCACCTCCCTTCTCTTGGAAATATTTCCGAGAATATTGGGAATAGGACCTCTTTTAACGTAAGCAGAAGGTCCCCAATACTCGAAACAGAAGGGAAAAATAGCCCAGTTTCGATGCTTCAGCAGAGCTTTCAGCGAAGAGGGTTTTTAATACAACCTTTCGAAGGACCTACTTTCAATCTGCAAGAGTAATGGGGATTCTTCTATTAAGTATTAGTAAACTTTGAGCACGTAATTTGATTTATCTATTGTTATTGAACGCTATTGCGTGTGAGAAAATGCTTGAAGAAAACTTTTTTTTATTCAAAATGAATCATTTTTTTTTTTATTCGAAATGAATCTTTTTTAAAGCTGAAATCAACAATTGACTTATATCTTTGATTTTATCAATAGAAATGTGAGATAATTCCAAAATAATCTCTTTAGTTTAAGTCGCCTCTCACCAAAGATTGTTTGGGTGCTTCATTAAAATTGCTATCTCCTCTTATACTAAACTTTTGGCATCTTCAAACTAAGATTTGCTTGTTAATGATGAGCATCTTGAAAAACATAGTAGTGCAGTTTGATTAAAAGATAAAATAGAAATTTTAGAGAGATGTTGGTAAACTCTCGCAAAAACATCGCAAAATCCTTCAATTCTGCTTCAGCTCAGGAAATTATCCTGCAGGACATCTTCCAGCTTAGAAACACCGGCCTGCTCACTAATGTTCCTAAAAGAAACAAGATCTCATGGAATAGCACCAACCCATACAACAAGAGATGGCAATATAAATGGAAGCATGCTTACTACACATATCCAAAGGAGAATCACGAGCACACTTATGTCAAAAAACCAGAAGACTCTAAAGAAGGAACTCCTCTTTTCTGGTATTACTGGCAAGATCTCTTCCTGAGAACGTTCCCATCGCTAAAATGCTGGTGGGACAGACGTCACAGAATGTACGATAATTTCTCTCTCTATTTCCTACCCGGCACCTCAGTTTTCATGCTCCAATTCACCGACCTCGCTTTCGGCTTCAAAGTAAATGCAACTTTGCTATAATCCATTTAAATTTTTCTCCCATCTGCAGTTGCTCGGAGCTCTCCCATGGCTCTGTCTCTACACCAGAATTAGAGATAAGACTCTTGACCCTGATCTGAAGGAAACGTAATTAATTACTACTGCTGCGAAAAAATGTTTATATATTTACAACCATGCAGCTACCTGAGAGATATGCTCTACAACAACAAAGAAATTGCTGAGCTATTCAATGAGGAAACTATTCATGTCATTGATTATGACCTTGAATATGATAAGGGATTCCCAGATCCAGAGAAGTTCCCTGAATACAACAATAAGCTCTTCAGTAAATTTTTAGTCGAAATGGCAAATGTGAATTTCTAACTCAATCTGCTAGGATTTTTCAATACTGACACAGGTATGTGCACCGGATTTTTCAAATTTGGTGATGTCGAAAGCGGAGCAACAATGACTTTATCCATGAAAACCATGCCTGTTCCAGGACCATTCAGATACCAGGTTGGTGAGCCATTCTACTTCTATGACTTGAGAGCACATATTCACCATAACGGAGTCTACAAAGAAGTGGTCCTAGTGAATGAGAATGAGGTTCTTAAAACCGTCAGGCCATTCCTTTTCATCATTTAAGCAATAATATGCTTACTATTCGATAATGAACAACATCAACAAATGTTTTTGTATGGAAACATTCATATCATGGCTCTTATTAAGAGGAGACTTAAAACCTCTGAAACTACTAGTTCTGGAATTTCTTCGTGAAATCCTTTAACACTCACTCTTGCTAATTCTTAGAATTCTAGAACATAAGTTATAAGAATCAAGTCGGGAAGATATCTTAGAATTAAATTAACAAAATTCCGAGCGAATGAAAACTTTAGCAATATTGTTACTTTTATCAGCAGTCGTATCTTTAGCTCAGTGTGACTGTCAGAACGGCGTAGCACAGTTCGTCCATAAGCCTTCCCACTGCTTCCCAAGACAAAAAGCTCCATATTTCTCAGCCACCGGTGTCTTCCATGGAAAATTTGACAAATACTCTCTCGATCAATATGCTGGCAAATATCTTGTTCTTCTCTTCTATCCATTTGACTTCACCTATGTTTGCCCAACGGAACTGATTGCTTTCAGCGACCGCATTAAGCAATTTAAAGAATTAGGTGCTGAGGTTCTTGGAATCTCAACTGATTCCCACTTTACTCACCTTGCCTGGACCAAAACTCCAAAAAGTCAAGGAGGAGTTGGTGATCTAGACTTCCCTCTACTCGCTGATATCAGTAAAAAAATATCTAAAAGTTATGGTGTCCTTGTCGAAGAAGAAACAGATGAACTCTATGGGGCAGCTCTGAGAGGTTTGTTCATCTTGGATGGAAACGGAGTGATTAGATCAATGCAGATTAACGATGCTCCTGTGGGCAGATCTGTTGATGAGACCTTAAGACTTATCAAAGCTTTCCTTCATACGGATAAATACGGCGAAGTATGCCCGGCGAATTGGCAACCAGGCGATTCGACAATTAAACCAGACCCAGAGGAAAAATTGAGCTACTTTGAGAAGGCTTATCAAGATACTAACAAGACCTGAAATCCAGATTCATATTCATAAGATATCAGTCACAGAAAAATGAAAAAATTATATAATTATCGTAAAACTTTAGAAGCATAATCAGCATTCGTATTTGCTTTCACATGGGAAACTAGAATTTACTAAATAATTTAAGATAATTTCTTCCGGTCGTCTCTAAAACAAATCGAATGAAGGACATAAAAGCTGCTATCCATTTGGTAGAAAGTAATATTTCCTGCTTTAAAAAAGTTTCAATTTTAATAAATAAAAGTTATCAAGAGTCTTTGTTGATTTAGTGCTGAATTTCAAGGATGTCTGGCGTATACGATGATAAATCTGTCTCAAGTCAGTCACCTCCTTTGGGTGGGAAAAAAAGAGGAACTATCAAAACTTTTGTATTGAACCCTGACTCACCAAGAACAATTGAGGCTTGCATGGAACTTGGAATAAATCCTTCAGATCTCACACAAAAGTAAACTTATTCATTGCGGCTCTGAAGCTCAATAAAATAACTGATTACAGAACTCCAGAAAGCTTTTTTGACCCCAACGTCGATGAGGACATTGTAAAATTAAGATACAATCACTACATGAATCGCTATAATCGTAATTTTTCAATCGATTCACATTTTCCTAATCTTTAAACAGAAACTGTCAAAGAAGTCACTGCGAAGCGCAAGGAATTGAGTAACATTACCTCCAAGAGAATTTCCTAATTATTGAAAAGTTAGGTTCAGACATCATCATCAACACGCTCCACAAAGTAATGCGAACACACAGCAAGCTCATGAAGGAGGCACGGTCACTTCAACAGGAAAAATTCATAGTTCTGGATCTCTCACGAATCTGAATATAAGCCGAAATGGTGAGATGCCACAACGAAATAGCATGCGATCCTCTCTAAACTTGAGCACTCGTTCACTGTAAGAACAATCACTCGATGAAAACTTCATGGCTTAATTGTAAATTAGGGTTCCCGTTAATCTTCTTGCAAATTACCATCGAACAGTTTCATATCTCCGACATTCTCAAGGAGCACTCGCTATTAAAGACCCAGATGAACTCAATATCGAAATCGACGAGGAAACAAAGCCATTCGATTTGCAGCTGAAACAAGAAATTGAGAAATATAACGCTGTGAAAAGAATGAAGCAGGTAGAACCTTTACTAAGGTTACACTGACCAGTAACTCATCTATTTTTAGAAAGAAGCGCTGAGAAAGTATGAAGATGACTTGAAACGAATCAGAATGACTGAAGATATCAAGGAGAGGATCAAAAAGAAAGAAGAGTTGGAAAAGAAAGTAAGAAAAGAAAGGCAGAGAGCGATTTCCGAAAAAAGGGAGGCTGCCGCAGAGAAAATGGGTTCATTGAAAGAGCGTGAGAAAGAGTTTAATCAGAAGAGGAAGGAGCTTGAAGAAAAAATGAAAAAGAAACTCGAAGAAAAGTAAACATCATTCGTGATCATAATGTTTAAGTCGGTTTAGGCAACGCCTATTGGAACAAGGTCAAGATGAGAAGGCGCGCTCAATGATGGAGCATGAGCAAAGAATCGCCGAAAGAAAGAGAAAAGCTGATGAGATCAGAATGAAACATGAAAAGGTAGACAGACAAATGTTGCATTTACATTACTCTGATTCGTTTTGTAGGCAATTGAGGAGCATGTTGAAATGTTAGATCAGAAAATTCGAGATAAAAGTAAGCACTTGTCCTTTTTTCCAATTGATTTTCTTCTTCTACTTAAAGTGATTGAATCACATGAAAAGCATGAGCAAGTTCTGAACGATAAAATTGAGACAATTCGGGCTAAGATGCAGCAGCTCAATGAAAAAGTTACCCATATCCAAGATAAGCGAATCCAACGAGAAGAAGATTTCATAAACGAGTTAGTCCATAAAGTGAAAGATAAAGAGGAGAAAAATAGAGAGTTTGAAAAGAAAAGAGAGAAGGAAGAGAAAGAGCGCCTATTGAGGATAAAAAACAGGAACGATGCGTTCAAAGATAACAAAAGAAAACTGAGAAGCGTCGAGCGAGAAAGAGTTTCAAACCTGGAAGAACGCCAGAAGAAAGCTGATGAGCGCATACAACAACAAAAAGTAACCCTTTTACAAGTGTGGTTGATAAGTACTAAAACTAATTAGGAAGAAGAGCTTAAGCATATCAAGTTGAAGCAAGAAATGCATCAATTGAAAATATATGATAATCAAGAGAATTTTGAGAGGAAAAGACGCATGGTGGTATCGCCTAATCTTTTTTTAAGTACCCAAAAAGCATAACTTTCTATCAGGAATACGAACAAGCCAGGATCTTAGAGCGCGAACGTGTAATGGCAGAGAAGATCCAAATGTTGAGGACTCAAAAAGAGATTATACAAATGGCTCGGCTGTAAGTGATAGAACGAGCAATTTGTGTACTATTCTAATTTCGTAGAGAAAGCTCGATGCGAGCAAAGGTCGAAAGAGAACGGCTAACTGAAGCAATGAGGGACTTGAGCAAAAAAGTCAGGTTAGTAGGGGCTCAAAAGTTCGTGGATGCCGAGGGTGACGCTGAAGAGAAAAAGTCTGATAACCCTCAGCAGCCTCAGCTAATGAGTCAGCAATCTCAACTTAATCCTGCGGATATGCAGCAGAGTCCTCTGAGGTAAGATAAATTTTTTTTGGACGGAGGCATTCAGGATTTTTAATAGCAAAGTGGATAAGAAACTAAAGAAAGTGAACGAACAAGGGCTAAAGTAAATTTAATTTTCTTTTCTTCACATATTTTATCTTTCTTTTGCATTGCATTTCCATGAATTATATTAATTATGACTTTTTAGATTGCTTTCCACGGTGATTCCGATTGGTCAATCAGAGCTCAACGAAATTGAAAATGTCTTGTTAGGTCATGATTCTTTAAAATCAAAGAAATTGTGGGGCACAAGTTCAGCAAAACATAGCAATTCTGCGATAAACTTGAATAAAGTTTACTAAGATTGCCGTCTATAAATACATCTATCCATAAATATCTACAGTTCATATGTTTTCTTGCTCGCTTATAGAATCTAGAAATCATGTGACTACAGAAACAGAACCAAATTAAAAAAAAAAAATGAAAAATCTGCAGTTAAGAAGGTTTAAAATTTGTTGCGTTAGAAACATAAATAAGTACAGAATAGCGTTTAGAGGCAGTAAATGAAACACTTTTTTAATAAATACAGCGCTTCGTTTTTTTCAAGCACAATTTTGAAATCTGTGTTGTTGTTACGGAATAGAGAATAAGTTTTCTATATTAGTTACTGAGATGCATTAGTTTGTACGAGATGAAATAATCAATTTTAGTTGAGAATACATGCTAATTATCATCGCTATTCGCAACCGAGTCCTTTGTTTCCGTACTCTCTGATCCTGAGTTGCAGGACATCTTGCAATTTCCAAAGGATGCGAATGATGCGAAGAGGTCTTGTTCACGGCTTTTGAAAAATTATTAACTAACGAAAAGTTATATTAATTTACTCTTCCAAGAAGCAGGGTGTCATGTAAGACAAATCGCTTTCGGTGTCGGCAGTAATTACAAGTTGAGGAGGAGGCTCTTCCTTCTTTGCTTTTGGGTTCTTTTTCTTTGGGGTTTTCGGTGGTTTTCTTAGATCTAGATGAAATTATGGATTAGTCTTCGAAAACGCTTGGTTGGCTTACGTTTAGGAACAGAACTCAATCTGTAGTGGAAGCTCCCACCGCAGAGTGTTTGTTGTATCGGAGAGGGTTTTGATTGTTTTAGATTATCACCTGTGATATCGTAATAACGT
>ENA-UOTZ01001502-UOTZ01001502.1-compost-metagenome-genome-assembly--contig:-NODE-1502-length-15577-cov-25.730581_pt1 | contig 15577 bp, 6 predicted proteins | sample MGYA00238144_ERZ746983 | MGnify/ENA primary metagenome ERZ746983 (study PRJEB28759, sample SAMN06268863) | compost metagenome | isolation source: single cell | place: USA: California, Emeryville, Joint...
CGAAAAAGACGAATACAGAGTGAAAGGAGCCTATCTTAAATATATAAATTTGAATAGGTTCTTTGCAGGAAAATCACGAGATAATGTCACACTAATATCCACTGATGCGTTAATATATTCCAAAAATTCTCAACATTTCAAAGGAAGATTGGGAACGAAAGAACGAGAAATAATAAGAGATGTCAATCAACAACTCTCGATTAAATTTCTAGATATAGACAGAAAGAAGGAGGAGGATGATGTAACATCTGGAGAAGATGACTACCTTGAATTCATGATGGTCGTTAATGCTAACTCAATAATTAAATGATTCTGTGAGGTTCAGAAGAGCTGATATTACTTTTCGTTGTTTATATATTATAGAGTTAAGCACCGATTTTTCAAAACGCTTGAAAGATTACGCCATTTTCTAAAGCAGTAGTATTCAAATTGCATTTATAAGCCAATTCATCCAAATATCAGTGCGATTTACAAAAGATCTCTTATTTGTGAGCCTTGAAGTATGCTTAAGAAGGGAAGGCATATATTGTTTTATTATATTTTAGAGTTTAGCGGTCTTTTTCGGCTTGAATATTGAGGAATCTCCAGTTGCTTTTCCTTTGAAAAAGTCTGTTATTAGAAAATTTCATTACTTGATGAACCTTTTTATTACTTACGTTTGCTTTTTTTTTGACATATATATCGCTCTCTTCTGCTGCTACGCCATCAAATCTTCTTCAATTAAGTTGTGTATCATACTCTATATATATATCATTTTTAAAATTTGCAGTCTATTGTAGGAAGGACTTTGCGTCTTCGAAGTTTGAGCCTGCCGATAATTGCTTAAGATGGAAATAATATAAAATTAATGAGCTTCACAAACGTGAAAGTTGTTCAGATGCTGTCTGTGCTTTTTAAAAAGTTATCAAATTTACTTCTTCCTCTTCTTGTGCCAGGTTTTTATGTCCGAAAACTATGTTTTTCGCTATTGAGCTATCGAGCTTATTTAACTTGTATGAAGTCAAAGCAATACTGGAATTAACTAACCATGGTGTAAAGATAGCTTTTTTTCTATTTAAATTTCGCAAGAATTTATGGCATAGCCAGGAAATGTACTCCGAAATTCAAGTAGAGCATCAGCTGAAGGCTGATATGACAGTGCCAACAACGACAATCAAGCTCTTCTCAAAATAATTCCAATATATTAGATTTTTGAGGTTTTCTACTTCTTGCTTCTTTTTTTTTTTATTTTCAAAATACAGGATTTAAAAATTGTTTTGATTAATTGGTTCAGATTGTACAAGCAAAGCGCCTAAGTGTTATTTAATTATAGTTGAGAATCTGAACCTGATTCAAAGTTATTGCGATTTAATTGATTAATTATCATGGACAAAACAGCAAGTTTTTTTTCCATGATCCTCCTAACCACTTTGTTGGTTCAGCGATGCCTTGCCCAGATATTTGTAGATACTAGTGCTCCTTCAGGCGGATTTGGAACATCAGTCTCTCCATATAATACAATTTCATCTGCTCTATCTGATGCAACAATCACAAATCAAGGTGGAACTGTCTTCTTGATCTCAAATCAAAATTTGACTGATCTTCAATCTTCGCAAATTATCCACTATCCCGTTGAAATTACGACGGAAGGCTCTGCCGTTGCATTCCTATTTCTGACATCAGGAATTTCTTTTCAAATAAATTCGAACTTAAAGTTTACGAACATCCGTGTCCAGATAGGCAGCTTGAGCCCGTCAGTAACTACGTTATTCAGTATCTCTGCAGGAGCGCAGATTATATTGAATTCTTGCATTATAGAATTTTTAAGTGAGCCTTTAACCCTCGTTTATTTGGTGAGTTCCGACTTGAGTTCAATGGTCGCTTTTAATGATGTGAAATTTCAAGGATTTTCCATCTCATCGTTATCAAGTAGCTTTATTTCGCTTATAAACATTGGAGAGGATGGGCGATTGACGGCATCCCAGGTGACAATCAATTCAGTTCAATTAGCGCAAGGAGCTCTAATGCAAATGGCTGCTGGTGCTGAATCAGTCATAATGGACGCTGTTTTCGATAATGTGGGTAGCTCTTCCACTGCTGAGATGATCTATTCTCAAGGATCTCTGAATCTAACTAACGTGACGTTTCAAAATATTTGGACCAGTCAAGTATCAATTCTCAAGGTATTAAATCCTGATTCCTTGAGCGTATTAAGCTGTACTTTTACAGAAGTCAGCTACTCCAATATAAGCCTGCAGGGTGCTACGAGCGGTCTTATTCTCTCAGATGCAGCAAATACGCAATTCAATATGAGCTCTATTTCCCTTTCTCAAATTAATACAACAGGAGCAGCAATTAATATCACTCAAAGCAATCAAAACAACTTTTTGAGGGCAATATCAACGAAAAACGTTCTCTCCAATTCTTCATTGTTAGTTTCGCAATCTCAATCGATCAGTTTGGAGAACTTTTCTTGCTTTGAGAACAATATTTACTACCCTGTATCCAACCAAGCAGCTGTTTATGCGCTTGGTGGAGCCTGCTTAGTTCTCAATAACGTTCTTTCATCCAATCTAACACAAATCAACATTACTTCTTCAACCAGCCAGATTGAAACGCCTGGCTTTATTTTCACCTCTGATGACGCGACGATCACTTCTCTACAAAGCACACTATCTTATACCGGAGAGCTTTCTTGCACCATCACCAATAGCAGTTTTGTCAATAATTCGGCAATATTTGGCAGCGATCAGAGAGGAGGAGGAGCAGCTTTCTACATCGATTCTAAGCTTTCAGTGATAGTTAATGGATCTGTCTTCGCGGGAAACAAATTTGATAGTGGTGGAAACTTTGGAGGTCCGTGTATAAGAGCGATAAATTCACATAGCCAAGTGACAATTACCGATTCTTCAATGACCTCCAACAATGCACGCTACGGAAGCAACTGCCTCGAGATCATAGGTGATGTTTTATGGATCAGCAATTCTAGTTTCGATTCTAATGGACCTTTAGATCCGTTGCTAACCACAGTCGATCGCAATCGCGGAGGCGCACTGCGACTGTCGGTAACCCTGGTTGACATAGTAGCTACAAATTTCATCAATAATATGAATTATATTGGTGGAGCCATATTCTTTTCAAGCGCATTTGGTTCCCATTTAAACCCTATTTTGACTTTTACTAATTGCACGTTCTCTGGAAACACTGCCATACATGGCGGAACACTCTTTTTCTGTGATGGGTGTTTGTCGCTTGACGCTAGATTTATAGATTCGAATTTTACGAACAACTCAGCAGACCTTGGCGGAGTGATATATATCTCTTATAACTTCGATACTTCTGAAGTGTTCTTCGCGCAGAGCGTTTTTGATAATAATACCGCTACTCAACAAGGAGGAGTCGCTTATTGCGTTCATAAGATGGGATCACTCTACTTTACTGATAGCGTTTTTCGAAATAATAAGGCTTTTCAAGGTGCAGTAGCCTACGGAATCAATAGCTTCAGCGCATCTATCGAGCATGTTAGGTGCATCTTCGAATATAACGAGGCTAGCGCGGCCGCTGTGTCTTATGTCCTTGAAATGTCTCTTTATTTCATCAACTGCACATCCAGACACAATCATGGTGATGTTGTAAGTACGGTTTATTACACAGGCGGCTATGGAAGCTTTCAGAATAACTATTACTTTAATGAAACTTCTGAATCCGGATGCATAATTGATATGCAGAGTGGATTGCTTGATAGCTACAATTTCACTTTCGAAAATTGCGTATGCAAAAGCGCTGATAACTGTTCGATATTATATGGGCACGAATATGCATGGTTTCCGGAGACATACAATTTCAATTTTACAAATAATCACATCGGAAGTGGAGCAGTCCTTTTGCTTGAGCAGGTGTCTGGTTCAAGAGGCGATCCTTTCAATGGGACTTTTACGGACTCGTACTTCAGAGGGAACTATGGAAATGGGTATCTGATATCAATCGATCGAACGAAACTGTTTTCAAGTAATTTGCAGTTCGTTGACAACCAGCTCGAAATCTTTTCGGCGACATATGGCACGATCACGATTGAGAGCTTAGAAATACGAAATAATACGTGTCCTCATGGGACAGAGAGTTGTATAATGTATGCTGAAAGCGATACTATCGTCAGTTTCGGAAAAATGGCGGTATATGGAATCTCTGACACAAGTACTATTGGCATTAACTATATAATCAACAGTGTATTTTCCATTGCTGAGTTGCAAATTAAAGATTACAAAGGGAGCGTGCCTCTGTTTTTCGTCCGAAGGTCTACCCTTAATATGACAGACGGGTCTGAGATCTACAATTTTGAAGTGCCTCTGCTGGACGCTCAAAAATCAATCGTCTCGATCCAAAATATGATTTTCGATAATATCAATGCTTCGACTAGCTATGTGGCTACAGCTTCGCTATTAAAATGCACTGAATGCTCAGAACTGAATCTAACGAACGTTTCCTTGCGGAACCAAGTAGTGTCAAGTCATGTCGATGGCGGCGCCATTTATATTTCAAACCAGCCGCCTACCAACTCTGTGAAGTTCATGCTTGAGAATGTGACCGTGTCTAACTTTATAGGCGCAAAAAGCGGAGGAGCAGTTTACGTGCAATTTTCAAATATCTTTTTTCATAACTGCATTTTCCTCGGTAATGAAGCTTCAACTGGAGGAGCGATTTATTTTGCCTACCAGCAATCAAATGAAGTTGGAAATTCAGAGGTCACCAACACTCTGTTTAGTAAAAACACAGCGAAAAATGGAGGAGGTGCTATTGCAACAGATTTGACCACCCAAGATTTTATTTTCGAACCCTCTAACATCCACGAGGGAAACTCGGCTCTTTATGGTCAGAATTTCGCTCTAGCGGCTTCTATTCTGAACGTCAAGGTCATTTCTCAAGACAACGGGACAGTTATCTGCGATGTCGATCACGATAAAGGGACATGTTCGATTCCTGAGGTCCCATCTGGACAGACACTACCTTATACTTTGATATTCACGCTGAAAGACCTCCTCGGACAAGAAGTCCTCGCCAACAACAAACAAACAAGCTCAGATATCAGTATTGTAACAGACAGTCTGAATAGCTCAAGCAGGACTTTTCTCTTGCAAGGGCAGACGACCTCCTCTGCTACCAACGGAGCCTTTAATTACTCTCAGCTTGCGATTGTTGGAGCTCCTAATACCTCTTTCACGATTCGTTTCACAACAGACGCTCTGAGTTCGTCTCTCCCAGCTTCAGGTGCGAGCCGAAGAAGACTCACCTCTCAGTCCTCGACGCTTTTTGCCTACGAAATGAAGGTGTTTGTTCGTGACTGCATCGTGGGAGAAATCTATCAGGACTCTCTGAACACTTGTGAAAGGTGCCCAACGGAGTATTTTTCCGTTAATATATCAGACACTGAATGTCAAGCATGTGTTGACAACGCAGATTGCAAAGGAGGTAACGAAATTGAGTTGAAGCCAGGGTATTGGAGGTCAAGCATCACCTCAACAGAAATTCACGAATGCTCGAAGGCTCCTGAGAATTGCCTCGGAGGATTTTATTCAAATTGCTCGGAAGGCTACACCGGCCCACTTTGCCAGAGTTGTGATGCAACGGGAGAAGTTACTTATTTTATCAGCGGAGACACATGCCACCCCTGTGGGTCATACGGCGCTAGTATTGTTAAATTGGTTTTCATTCTACTCTTTATTATCGCTTTAAATGTGTTCTTGATCTGGGCTTCAATCAGAGAACAACTTCAAAGAGGCAAAAATAATGACATCGATTTTAATTCGATCGCTTCGAAGATTATCATTAATTACTTACAAGTGATTTCCATTGTCCAAAGACTGAATTTGCAGTGGCCGAGCTATCTCGTTTCAATGTTTCAGAATTTCTCGTTTTTAGGAAATATCAATGACCAAATGGTCTCTATAGACTGTTTCGTAGCAAACTCATTCGAGGACCAAGAAACCTTTTTCACAGGTTTTTTCTTGAAGCTTTGCTTTGCTGGCTTGAGTCCTTTTCTTGCGATGATAGTAGCAATGTTCTACTGGAATATCACTCAGCGCAAATACCGAAGAAAAGCCATTCAGCTTTCAGTCGCTTCAGCAGTTGTGATCGGATTCACTTTCCAATCGACAGTAGTAAATTCTATGTTTGGAAGCATTGATTGCGAGGAAGTGGATAGAGGGAAACAATACGTAAAAACAAACTTTGCTACTCAATGCTGGACCTCGGTGCATAAAATTTGGAGCTATGGATTAGTTTATCCGAGTCTTGCGCTCTGGATTGGAGTTCTACCACTTCTTCTGTTTTGGCGATTGAGACGCTCTAGAGAGAAACTTCGGGATGATCAGGATCTCAAAGCAAAATATGGATTTATATACAATAGCTACCACCACAGGTTTTACTATTGGGAAATGGTTATTTTCCTCAGAAAGGTTTGCATGCAGTTTTTGCAAATCATTTTCAGCGGAGATGTCTTCCTTCAAGCACTTGGAGGCATGCTGATTCTTGTAGTTGCGTTTCTTCTACAGACATGGGCCATGCCATTCAAAACTCCAGCATTAAATTCGTTGGAGTTATGGTCGATAATGGTGAGCCAGGTTACACTGACGGGCGGACTCTTCTATCTGAAGTTGGAGAACGAGGCCATTAAGATTATTACGTTTATCGTGCTTATCATTCCCAATACGATACTGTTTTTTAAGCTGGCCAGGCTCCTTTATCAAGCAAATAAAGAATCGGTGATAGCGTTCATCGCTGCGATTAAACTCATCAGAAAGCTTGGAATAAAAGGGTATCGAGAGCATTTGAAAGCGAAGAAAGAAGCGACGCAGCTAAAACGGCAAATGGAAATAGTAAAGGTACAGTCGTTTAGATCGGAGAAGGAGTTAGAGGAAACCATGGAAATTCCCAATGAGAAAAGTGAGAGTAGGTTCGCAGAGATATTCGATATGAGTGAAAAATCTCAAACAATAATAACTGCAAAGCTTTCTGAAAACCTAACAGAGAAGCCGATGGATACACCTCCAAAAAAAACGATGAGAAATGTGAAATTTAACAAAGATCAAACGACCTCAGGTCTTTCATCAATGCTTAATGAGTCGTATAATATCATTGATTTACCCCCAGAAAATCAACAAATGGGCACAATTACTCGTCTAACGGTCCAAACGAAGGGCAATATGATTTAGATTCTCATTGATTGTTCTTAATCTTTTGTAAATTTTGTTCTACTATAGTTTAGGATGTTCAATTTTAAGCTATACTGATGCTGTTATGAACTAACTAATTTTCTCTGCTGCTCAATGAAATGAGTTTTATAGAATATTGACATCAGAAATGTCGAAAGAAGTTGTATGAAAGATTTAAGCATAATTCAGGTACCGGTAGCTCTAACAGTTTGGAGGGAAATAAACAACATTCCTAGAAACTGGACGAGAATCATCAATCTCACTTAGATGAGCAAACAATTGAACCGACAACAATGACTTAATAAATAAATTTCATTAATTCAAAACCAAATTAAGTTTTTTGTATTTAGTAAATTTACTCAAAAATAGGACCCCAAAGCAACTAATGCTATATTCAGAATTTGAGTTATTTTGAAGGAGAACGGAGCTATCTTCTCAAATTGTTTTTCGTGAAGCTTCTCATCAGATTACTGATCAACAATTAGTTGGACAAGAGTCATATTCACGAATATTACCAATAATTGCTGATAGAGACGGATTTTTTGGCTTCTCTGATAAACAAGTAAATTTTTTTCCCCCCAGTCACACACGAAATGCTGGTCTTTGCCTTCTTTTTAAGATTTTATCGATTCTCGAACATCTTGCCACTCTCTTTAGTATGCATTCTTTGTTGTTGACATTAGAAAACAATAAATGTGAGTCGATAGTTTCCGACAAAACTTAAGAGGCTTCCATAACTGTCGAATAACGAAGTCATTTCTTCGGGGGTTTTATGTCTGTTGCATAGTAATACATTATTAGAGGTTGGAAAGCTCCAGACGGTTGAATTCCTGCCCTCACGCAAGATGTGTCTGCTTGTATGAGTTATTTCTTCCAGCTAACGATGTGAATATCCATTTATTGGCAGCTTTAGCTTGCAAGATCTTTCAAGGACCAATCTGTGAGAAAAAGTTTTTTAAATTCGTTATTCTGTCCGAAGGGCGAAAAAATGTTGATCAAACTCTCAAGCTTGCTCTTGAACGACAAGAGCAGTAACTCAGCTAGGTGAGAGGAGATCTGATATATGAATGGGAACTCCCTTCTTTCTAAAATAAACTAAGAAAGGATCTCATTTTATTAAAAACCCGAATTAATGACTTAAAAACTTGAATTAATTTAGAAATTAATGAGTTAGTCAAATATTGAAGTTCTAATAGTCGCAAAAATAGAACCGATTTTCTCATGCCAAGAATCAATAACGACTCGTCCGAAAATTTTGTATTGGTAAATTTCAACACCTAAAATGGATACAAAGCTTAATTTGAGATTCGGTTTTGAAAAAAATTTAGCGGTGAAAATAAATTCACAATAAATATTTGTTCCCAAGAGTCTAATTTCCCTGCAGCTGCTCTCAGATCCTTTCCCTTTCAAAGGTTTCAGTGAATTCTTTGAGAGGTAGGTTAGTCTAATTTATTTTTCTCAGAAAATTTAAAAAAAAAAAACACACACACAAAAAACTTTTTAATTTACTTACTTTATGTATCAAGACCGTAGAAGCTTCTAAGCCGTAATAGAATCGAATGATTTTGAGAAAATAATTTGTTTAATAATTTACTTGGTTAAATTTTTTCATAAGCAAATATCTGGGTAGTAAAATTGATTGAAATTGTTTCTTTCGGAACAATTCTATTCAGAAGCATATTCGAACGAGTTGTTTTGCTATCAATTATAAATTTCTGAAATTGATAGAAACACAATTTTGTAAAATTTTTTAAAAGATAAAAAGCCATGTCCAGCTTCGACATAGTAAACCTGTCGGAATTAAAGTAAACTTCATCCCCCTCCTCGATCCCTCATGAATGAAAGGCTTCCAAAGAGAGAATCAGCCCGGTCATACCCTTCAACTATCCCCAGGAAGGTAAGATGAAACTGATGTAGTCTCTAACTCTAATAATCATTGTTAGAAATATCTCATATTAGATCTTGACGAGACTCTCGTTCATTGCAAGTCTTATGCTTTCAAGAGCTCGACTATCGCCGCAAAGGTAATTCTCCTTCATAGATCTAGTGCTTAGTCAAGTAGATTAGTAGAGGCGGGAAGACACATACAGTTTTTATTTCCAAGCGGCCGGGCCTCGATAGCTTCCTCAGCGAAATGTCAAAGCACTATGTGTTAATTCTATTCACAACAGGATTGAAAGAAGTAACACTTATCATCGAAATCTATTTTTACCCTTCTCATGAAAGTATGCTCATGCGGTGTTGGACGCTCTTAAACTTAAGTTCTATTTTTCGAGAATCCTTTATCGGGACTTTTGCAGAGTGAACTCTCAGAATCATTTGGAGAAAGATATCTCGGTACTCGGAGTTCCTCCTTCTGATATCATACTCATCGATGTAATTATTACTCTTTATATCTGGGGTTTTTTCAATTTTTTTTTTTCTTTTGGAATTTAGGATTCTTTCGTTCATGTCAAACAGCAACCAGAGAACGTGTTAACCATCATTCCCTTCAAAGGAGACCCAAATGACAACCAACTTGAAGGAATAGGGATGTTTCTCAAAGAAATATCGGAGATCGCTGATGTGAGACCGATAATGAAAAGATTCTATGAGCATCAAACGCATGCGAGGAATTTCGATCATAGAATTCAAACAGTGAAAAAACAACTTGGACCGAAATTCATGGTGAGTTTAAACTCACCTCGTCTGTTTTGCGATACAAACAGAGAGTCGATGCTTGGATCTCACAAGGAGCCGTTTGAAGATACTGATGAAAATACCGAAGGAGAAGAAGTGAGACATAAATTAAAATCGATTAACCAGCAGCAAGACAAAAAGAATTTGACTGCGTTAATCACTCCCAGGACATTAAAAAAATTCACTTTTTTTATCAAAGAACCAAGAGACATCAGAATTGAAGAAACAAATTGTCTTTTCAACACTCCACTAACTTATCGATGAATCTCATAAAAATCGGGTTCACACACAGGATATTTAATGTTTCAGAACGAATAATCTACAAGGATATCCACGTTTATTAACGAAAGAGTATTGTCTTTCTAATATTCAAAATTACATAATAAACTCTTTCTCTTTTTTTTTTTGGTTATATAAACCAACCGACTTTCACTTCATTGTGATGTGTTTCGGTCATTGCAAATTTTTTATATCAACACTTAAAACTCCATATCCTACCAAAAACAGTGTCTATCAAAATCATAGAATAGATATACTGAAGATTCCTTGCTCCATGCTCCTGGAGAGAGGTGTTTTCAATTTGATAGCTTGCAAGCAGATTATTCAACTAATAAAAAATCCTCTAAACTTTATTAATAGATAAAGTTCAGCATTGAAGTTAATTATTGTTCTGACACGCAGGTTTCAATTAATTTGAAGGCTTCTTGAGAAGTAAAATGACATCAACATTTATACAACTGATGGGGAAAGCATGCGGCAGTGAGAATTTTAAATCATACAAGGCGGTTCAATGATTGTTCCTCCAGTTTACAAGATAATGTAGCTTAAAACTTCATGGGATGGTAACAAAAAATAACAGGAGATTCTTTCATTAAATATTAGAGAATTATAGCGATTGTATAAGCTTCAGCTTCAAAAGTTGAAGAAATGATCAATCTCTCCTGAAATTGGATTTTAAGTTTATGGGTGCTTAGAAATGAAGAAGATTATCTTAGAAGGTATGGACTCTCCATATAAAAAAATTAAAGAGTTGACACAAACTAGATTACAACTGCAATTTTCTCTCTTTTTTCCAGCTGAAGACTTACACCCTCTTTTCTGGATCTTGTTTTTCAGAAATTTGGCTCACTTCTCTCATTACCAAACATTTAACTGTTGAAAAAGAGAATTCTGTCTTCAGATTCGCGAAAGGTCATTTGGTTGTATCACAGATTTACTTTTTCCGTTCTCCGGAGAAGCTTGGTTTCTGAAAGAAAAAGGAAGAAGGTAAACTTAAAATATTTTGAGAATTAGGAACTAAAAACGTTCTGTGATTTGTTTCCAAGTTTTTGTTCGGATAAAAGAATAACAAAATTGATGAGTGGCTTATTGTTATTTCAAAACATGGGTTCGATCCCGAATTTATTTTCAATCAAAATGCAAAAATCCTCTTAACTCTGGGACATACAATCTGAAAAACCAAAAACCAAAAGCATTCTAATTGATCTTTTCTTCCAATATTGAATTGCCTGTTAACTTTTCTCCGGAGTTGAGTTAACTCCGGTTCTCTGCCTAACACCCCATGAAAATTCGCTAGTTCCAAGTTTAACAGTTTGAAAAAAGGCTAACTGGTTCTGATCGAGGACAGTTTCCAAGAGCACCAAATAACTTTATAATTGGTTAATATTTTATTTTGCGAAATTTTCAGCAGCTCTGTTGATTGACTAATTTAATTTGGCAGCCTTTTTTGCAGTGAAGAATTTTAATTGAGCTTATTTACCTCTGATAATCAGGGTTTTTGCTTGAATATGCAAGCTCACTGATGGTAAATTAAATTTTCAGAAACAACTTTTTTGAGAACTTTATCCTGGTATTCACATATATAACCAGCTTGGAAATTGCATATATTTCTTTTATAAATACACTTTAAAAAGTAACAAACTCGTTTTTCTGGTGGAGATAATGCAAATGAACCAAGAAAGAAGAACTCTCGACCCGTTTGATGTTTCTAACAGAGTAAACCCCATGAAATCTATAAGAAACTAAAAATATGTAGAAATATTTGGTGCTGGATCTTGATGAAACACTTGTACATTGTAAACGTCACGCCTTCACGAATTCAGCGATCTCCACAGAGGTTTTTTTTCTCCTACTTTCAGACAAGTACTCAGTACATTATATAATAGATGCACTGCAATGGAAAAACGGTCACTATTTTTATTTCGAAAAGACCCGGACTCGATAAATTCCTCAGAAAAATGTCAAAATACTACATTTTGGTTCTATTCACTGCAGGCACGAAAGACGTAAAACATTCTGATCGACTTAGTAAATAACGCGTATTTAGTATGCACACACAGTGTTAAACGCTCTCAATCTCCAATTTCATTTTGCGGAAGTGTTTCATCGAGACCATTGCCGAGTGAATTCTCATGGCCAAATCGAAAAGGATATTTCAAGATTTGGAATCCCTCTCTCAAATATCATTCTAGTGGATGTAACTCATTAATAGCTTGTACCATATTAATTGTCATACAAAATATAGGATTCGGTTGTTCACACAAGGCGTCAACCAGAAAACGTTTTGACTATAAACTCTTTTACAGGACACCCAGCTGACAATCAGCTTGAGATAATTGGAAAATTCCTGAAAGAAATTTCGAGGATCCCTGATGTTAGGCATGTAATGGACAGATTTGATGCGTATCAAGCTCGAGTCGAGAATCAAAGGAGTGTCGATGCTCGTATTCTGACAGTGAAAAAACATATTGGTGCCAAATTTATGAAGACCCTAAACACAGAAAGGGCTTCGAGTACTGGATCTTCATTTTTTGACAGTGAAGATATGAATTGTGGAGACACTGATGAAAATGATGAAGGGGAAGAAGTGATATTCAAACTAAAAATGATGGAACAACTTCAGGAGAAACTGAGTTTCAATGAACTGAGTTCTCACCTTACACTTCAATCATCAGATAGTGTCCTCAAGGAGGATACACCGTTTCTTTTCAAAATACCTACAGACTTACCAATGCTCTCTAGAAGAATGAGTTTTAAAAGTCTAACGTTCTGATATGGAGTCAGAACAGCACGAAATCTTCTGCCACACTAAAGGAATTTACTTATCTTAAGAAATTTTTTGGAAATAATTCTCTTCTTAATAAAGCCAATATTCAATATTTTCTCTCCAATCTTTCTTTGTATTACTTCATATTTCAAAATCAACCGAGATAATTTTTTACACTTGATGGTAAAACGTATTCCTTTTTTAGACAAAATTATAGATTTTATGATTGAAACATCAATTTCAAGCTTCAAACTGCGGTTTTCATTCTGTGATAAATAATGGGGCACAACGATAGATGTAAATAGAACAGTATATCTCAGAGAATAGGAAAATGTTTGAAAAAATGTGAGGTAGACGGAGCCAGTAAGATAATTTTCACGGATTTCAACAAGCAGCAATAATAATGTTATCTGGGCTGAGTGAACCAAAATGACATCTACTTGGGGATGCCATACGATTTGTGCTGAGAAATTTAAATCGATTAATGTCCTGAAAACTATTCCTTGGTTTTGCTTGAGCGAGTGGATTCATTCTGATATCTGAGTCTAGGCGGTGCAAATTTAATATTATGCAACTTTCTTTTCCAGAATAAGACTGACAGAAATAAGTTAAATGTAACAATCGTTCGTTCCGTTCAAGCATCGGAGTAATTTAGCGCGCAGCCCTACTTTTCGAGGAACTGTTGATCACACCATTTTTTTATTGCCATTCATAGAAGAGCCTGTGATTTATTGCTGGGTCCTCTGTTACTTGACTAAGCCATAGAAAAAAAAAAACAGCCAAACCCAAGTACTACTGCTATTTGATATAAACCATTTCAAGATTCAGGAGTCCTCAACATCTAACTAAAATGGAAAACATCAAAACCCCTGAAATGGGTTTTTCATCTGTATTTTTTCCTCAAAGATCAGGAAAAATTTTATTCTTTACTTAATTCAAATACCCGACTTATTAATAAGAATGAGATTTAAATATTACTCTTTTCAGGACCAACCTCCTGTGAATAAAATCCATTGGAAGGATACTTTGTGGCGCTTAAGTAACCAAATTTTTTCGAGACCCAAAGAAGACTCAATCTACCAGATCGTTTACTTCATCTAAGTTGTTTTCGCGTTCCTCATATTACAGGGCACTTCTGAAACCTTCTATTAATAAAATTTTATATAATCAGACTGAGCAAGTTTTTTTTAAAGAAAAGAGTGGTCTGGGATTAGCTCTGCAATATGCAATAAATTTTTATTTTGCAGCATCAAATTATACTAATTATTGTCTTCAATTTATCAAGGCTTCAGAAAGGCCTTGCCAATGATTTAGCTTCTTCCACTGTTATATTGAACAATGGATTAGTTTCTCTGTAAGAATTATATAAAAATGGGCATTGGCCGACGCCAATGCACTTTCAAATTTTTTGTTTATGGAGCTGTTATTGAAATGACGCTTATGATTAACTTCTGACGAATCAGCAAGCGGGTGCTTGTGTTAGCTAATTCACAAAGACCCGTTTATTCTTTATAATTATTCTATTTATTCATTTGCTTTATCGAAGAATAAATTGCAGTGACTCGTGAATATGGACTTAATAAAATTTAGATAACTTTTTTAATTGGCTAAAACTCGTTCTGAACCAGTTAAGTCAACTGTAATTTTGATTCATCTCCATTATTAGCTAAGTATTTAGTATCCTTTTTTTTATTAGCTTATTACATGCGTTTACTTCAATATTCGATATAAATAATTCTGTTCTACAAGAAAATGCTTCAAGGGCCACCCGGAGTATCACGGGACATAGACGATCTTCCAATTGCGGATTTTTCTGTGAATAAGTAAGCCATCCAAACATACCAATACTTAACCAATTTAAGAAAATTAATGAAAGAGTTCAAAGACATCATCAGGCAATCCCATGTTTCCAAGCGAGTAAAGCATCCACGTTTAAGTTCTCAGATTAATCAACACATTAGAAGTTCTTGGTGCTAGATCTCGATGAGACGCTTATTCATTGTAAGCCTTATGTTTTCAGGACCGCAAGTATCTCCACAGAGGTTTTTATTCTTTTTTGTAACTGATTCTCATGGGATTGTATAATAGATGAACTGGGAAGGGAAATCTTCAACTCTCTTTATTTCAAAAAGACCTGGACTCGATAAATTCCTCAGCAAAATGTCGAAGCATTACGTGTTAGTGTTATTCACGACAGGCACTAAAGAAGTAATTAATTGACGTGATTCGCGTTTTTCAATTTAATCTGCATTTCATCAGTATGCCAAGACCGTGCTAAAAGCTCTCAACCTCAAATCTCGTTTCACAAAAGTGCTTCATCGAGGGGATTGCCGCTTGAATCTTCGAGGTCAAATAGAAAAAGATATTTCAATATTAGGAATACCTCCCTCTAACGTCATCCTCGTTGATGTAAATTTTTATGAGAGGACCATTAGATTAACTTCTCTCACTAAATGTAGGACTCCATTGTTCATACAAGACTTCAGCCAGAGAATGTATTGACAATAGATCCTTTTACTGGAAACCCTACTGATAACCAACTCGAACTAGTTGGAGATTTTCTGGAAGAGATTTCAGAAACTGATGATGTTAGACATGTAATGGAAAGATTCAGAGAATACCAAGCTCCAGGCGCGACGGAGAGGAATTTCGATGCTCGTGATCG
>ENA-UOTZ01001503-UOTZ01001503.1-compost-metagenome-genome-assembly--contig:-NODE-1503-length-15575-cov-27.155633_pt1 | contig 15575 bp, 9 predicted proteins | sample MGYA00238144_ERZ746983 | MGnify/ENA primary metagenome ERZ746983 (study PRJEB28759, sample SAMN06268863) | compost metagenome | isolation source: single cell | place: USA: California, Emeryville, Joint...
CTGCCTCCCTTTCAAGCCTAATATCACTTTAGATAAGCTCCATATGGGAAGAGCCGCTTGTTTTTTCAATCATATGTATTTGCTCTGCGATAAGAGAGAAGAAGACTTTGTCAGCCTCATCAAGTTCGTGGGTAAAATGATCCAGACTCCAACAATGAAAGAAGAAACCTGCGGGTTTATTCTTTGCTCGAAGAAAGACAGAGAGGGACACTTGCTTGCTGCAGAGATGATTAAGAGTCTAGTGTCGCCTTTTTGGAGTGAAACGACATGTACAGAAGATATTTTCAATCCTACCCCTGCTTTGCAAGAGAGATGCCTCTTGCTGCACTGGATAGACGACTATGCTGCAACAGCAAACATGTTTTCGATGCTTGAAGAGTCATTAGAGGCCAGAAATAAAGCAAAGAAACGAACGACAAAAAGACTCAAGGTCCCGAATTCACCTGACAGTCTCTGCCGCTTTTTGGTTACGACACGATCCCTTAAGCTGTTCCCTTTTAGTAAGAGTGATAAATGCTGGACTGTGATTTCTTGTTCAAACGCTCTCTCGAGAAATAAGAAGTATTATGAGAGTCTGCGCGAAAAATGGACAAATCAAGAAGTGAGAAAATCAGCATTCTTAGTATTAGATGCAATTGATCTGAACGAAATTCAAAAGAGGCAACTTTCGAACGAACTGAACCCCCAAAAGCTCTCTGCTGTTAAGAGGTTTATGATCGGTGTAGCCTTTTGGCTGAAATTTCACCTTAACAAGTCGCCGTTCGGACAGCAATTTGAAGATATCTACAGCCGAGAGATAAATTTGGAAACCTCCAATGCAACACCTGATAAGGAGGGAGAAGTGTTCTGGATAAGCTCGCAAGATCTCTTTACGATCTTTAGCAGTTGGTGTTTGACTGAGCCTGGCTTGGCTGAAGAAAGACACAAGTATACGGTTCCTACGTTTAGACAACTCATTTGTAAAACTAACTTTAAAGATGCGAACACAGGAATCTCATGTGTTCCAATTTATATCGACCATTGGATCGCTCATGCAACCAAAATGGGGCTAAACTTACGAGAAAGCGCCATCCAGCTTGACGCTTTCATGCCGATTCTTAATCAGTTAAGTCAAAATTTGCCTCTTAAAGAGTCTAAAATGCCTTAGTGAGTTGTGCTATTTTAATTTCATGACGATCATGCTGTTTGTCTAATGGTAAAGTGCATAATGTGAAATAAATAAAACATTTTCTGCAGCCAGAAAATAGGAGAAACTTCTTCCTCATCATCATCTCGAGAATATGGTTCATGTCTACCTTCTAGTTATAGAGCTATCTTTAACGGGTTCAGCCACTATCATTTACTTCATTGATAGCAGTAAGAATAGGAAAACCGTCCTGATGAGAAATATGATCATTGGACTATGAGAACCCAATCGCTTCAAATTTCGAATCGTTTGTGGTCCCTCTCTGGCTATTTTTTTAATAAATTCAGCATTTACCCTCAGAATGCAGTTAGATATCAAGCGTTTGGATATTGCCACGATATCTTTATTAACGTCAGTATCAAATCTTATTTAAAAATTCACGCGCATCAATTAAAAAATGGAAATCAAGAGAGAGGAAAATTGCGATCGAAGTGGCACAATTAAGGAAGAGCATAGCGATCAGCTCTTCAATATTAAAGTTGAACCGAAACTGGAAGGCAAGGTTCGTCAAATCATTACAATCAAAGAAGAGGACGATGATTCGCTCGTAGAAATTAAAAATGAGTTTCCCATGGAGATGCTAGCTCAGGTGTGCCAACGACAACAAAACGACGACAAAGCAGCTAAAGAGGCAATGAAGCTTATCATATCCAAGCAGCAGTTTCTATGGGAGATTCTCCAGCTAGATAATGATGATGAATACGAAGGGCCCCACAGCTCTAAAGAAGAAGAAGCAAAAATGAGCTCCAATAATCTCATCACAACAGCGACGAGATTAAATGCCGAGGAAGGTTATTTCACTGTGAACAAATGGGAAAGTTTTAACACTGAGAACTTAGAGATTATCATTGAGGATCTGAGAATGAAAATCTCAAAGACAAAGCGTAAAGATCCTAATTTAAAAAGTTTAAAGAAACTTTTTTGGAAGTTAAGACATTATGGTCTCTCTTCAGATCCTCGAGAAAGTATGTGCGCCATCACATATGAACCCAACCCACAATTTAGAAGAGCTATTGGACGTATGTACGCTCATTCTACCTCCCTTTACAGCCCGGCAAAACAACAAATCGGCCTACAAAGTTTCCCGAGCTGGATCCGCGCAGCTTTGGCTGGCGACTTCTATTGGAATCTCAAAATCACTAATGCTCATCCTTCGCTCCTCTTGGGTCTTCTTGATGCTTGGAAAGTTACAGAAACGAAGTTTCTCCGATTAACTGTCTTTCATAGAGAGAAGATCCTTGCAGATATCATTTCGAAAAACGGCCTTTCAAATCATCCTCGAAGAAAGAAATTAGCAGAAGAGCTCATAACGATCCTGTTTTATGGCGGGAGCGTTGCTCTTTGGAGGAAATTAAACGAATTAGAACATCCATTGCAGAAAAATGACGACGCTCTACTTGATGGTCTATTTAATTTAGAGAGCTTTGCGACGGAGATGAGAGATTTAGCCGCGCTCTTATGGAACTCGGGAGAAGTGGAAAAGGAATTTCCTTATGTCATTCAAATAAAGAGCTATTGTGTTTGCAAGTTCCCGGATAATTCTTGGAAACAAAAAAGCTGTTTTCTGTCTCTGTTTCTTCAGACTGAGGAACGAGCATTGCTGGCGCTGATTGAGGGTTTTATGCTTTCGAAGAATCGTCACATGGATGTTTATACTCATGATGGAGGGCTCATTAGGAAACTAAAAATGAATGATACTACGACTGAGAACGAACGTCAGTTCCCTATTGAAATTATTCAACTCTGCGAGAAATATTTAGGGTCCCGATATCCCAGTTATGCCTACATCAAGCTCAAAATGGAAGGATTTGACAAAACCTCATGGAAATCAAAAATTCTCGATTTTTCTCAGGCAATTCCTCCTCAGCTCAACAAGACATTCGAAGAGCTCCTTTACTATTATGAAGAAAAACGAACATTGTGCTTCATCACGAGTGAAAATAAATATCTCTGGGATGGAAAACTCTTACCCGCAAAACACCTTAACCTCCCTGATCGTGAATACGTTCTAGATGTTTTGGCCGGAGAGACAGAATTGGTGGAAAGCGAGTCTGCGAACTCAACCTCCCGAGAAGGGCAAGTTTCTCTTTCTCAACAGTTATCCCTAACATCGCAAAATGCGAAAGCTCGGAACCTACAGGATTTCTGGGCGAGATACTCCAGCTATCAGCACCGAAGGTGCTTTGAAAAAATTACCTTTTGCAAGAAGGAAACTTGTAGCGACCATCTCGCTCTTTATAAAGATCGCTTTTCCTTTGACGTGCTGAAGGGAAATCCCACGGAATATTTGTTCAGCAAGATGGACCTTGCTCATGGATTGTCTCTTACTGAAGCAGAGTGTGATTATTCAATCAAGCTGACTCTTATCCCTTCTTTTGGAATTGAAAGTCCTCTGTTTTCAGATAAATGCCTGCCTCTGAAACCTGATATTAACTTAGATAAGCTCCATATTGGGAGAGCGGCTTGTTTTTTTAATCATATGTACTTGCTTTGCGATAAGCGAGAAGAGGACTTTATGAAACTTGTCAAATTCGTGGCAAAAATGATCCAGGTCCCAATGGCAAAAGAAGAAGAACGTGGGCTTATTCTCTGCTCTGAAGAAGATAGAGAAGGTCATTTACTCGCTGCGAATATGATCAAGAGTCTAGTTTCGCCATTCTGTCGTGGAACTGTTCGTACTGGTGATATTTTCAACTCCTCTTCTGTGTTGCAAGAAAGATGCCTCCTGCTGCATTGGACCGATGAGTCCGGAGAAATCGGAAAACAGGCGAATAATGTCAAAAATAAAGAGTTCAGGATTCAGAAATCGTCGACAAACCCCTGCAGATTTTTGGTGACGACCCGTTCGCTTAAGTTGTTCCCATTTACTAAGAATGATAAATGCTGGACTGTTATTTCTTGTTCAAATGCCCTCGCGAGAAATAAGAAGTATTATGAGAGCTTGTGTGAAAAATGGGAGATCCCGGAAATAAACAGATCTACATTCTTAGTTTTGGAAGCTATAGATTTGTCTGAGCCCGCCTCAAAACCCGTCTCAAAACCCAACTCAAAACCCGACTCTAAATCTGACTCTGACGTGGAAGTATTAATAGTTTCTCCTCCCAGCAAGACTCAAATTCCTACAGTCAAAAGGTTTATGATAGGTATATCATTCTGGCTGAAAACCCATCTCAACAAGTCGCCTTTCGGACAAAAGTTTGAGGAAATCTACGGCAGACGCATTAAACTCAAAGCGTCTGTGGACGAGTTGTTTAACACAGGAACGGTATTCTGGATAAGCTCGCAAGATCTTTATACGATCTTCAGCATTTGGTGTCTAGCTGAGCCCAATTTGGGAGATGAAAGACATAAGTATACCCTCGTTAAGTTCAGCCAACTCATCTGCAAGAAGATCCATAACGAAGAGAAGTCCGGAATCGAGTGCCTTCCGATATATATAGACCTTTGGATTGATAAGGCTACTAAAATGGGTCTCAAATTGCAAACAAGCATCATTCAGATCGACTCTTTATTGCCAATTCTCAATCAATTGAACCGGAATCTGCCACTTCAAGAGTTTATCAAACAGGAATGACAGTTTTATTAAATATATTTTGATTTACTGTTAATCCTGTTTCTCATATCTCAAATAAGTACACATAATAAATGATTAATAGAAATAGAAAAGTATATATCTCTACATAAATAGCATCATATTGAATCATGATTTCAATCGAATCTGTTCAAAAACTCAAATCATTTTGAACGTTTAGGATAGTATTTATATGTCGGTGGTTATGAATAGCCAAGGGAGAAAAAGAGGTAGAGCCAATTAAATCGGTTCTTTATTTATTAACTTGGAACATAAGGTCTCATCATTGTTACACTCAACATTTCAAAGACTTCTTGTTGAAGAATTCTGATTTACGAGAGCTAGGAAAAGTAAATTGTGACTACGTCTAAAATTTGAGCAGGTTTATTTTTCTCTAATTTATTTAAGTTATCTGAAAGGTTTAGACGATTAATAACTCAGCACTTAAGTTGGTTTGAGGAGAATAATTTCTTACTGGATTTATGAAATTCTCGATAATTAACGACCAGGCACTTACTAGAAATACAATAAATTCCGCTATCCTTAAGATGAGATCCGAAACGTCCCTTTGAAAGGCCACTATGATTGAATTCAATCCTTTCCATTTGATTAGCTTCAAATGAGCAAATCCGCATCGTAATCAATGATTGTTTCTCCACCAACAGCCTGAATTCACTGTGATTTATGTTGAGTCACTTAGTGGAAGTCCACCTCCTCGTCAGAAGGCCTCATGACAAGAATTCACTAATTTATCTTGGATTATTATTATCGACGAATTTTGTTGAAATTAGCTTATGAAACTCATGCATACTTCGTGAATTAAAACGTATCGAATATTCTCAAGTTTTCAAACTATCCCCTAAGGAATCACGTGCAAATATTAGTATTTAAGCAAATTCCTTGAGCTATTTATCCAAATTTATTCTCAAATTTCGTTTAGAGAGCAGTCCTAGCCTAGCCCAATGCATTTCTTCAAAAAGAAACAAGAAGACCCTAACCCTCAGCTCACTCAGATCGAGCTTATCGACGGCATGATCCACGCAGAACACACAATGCTTGACAAGTACTCTGGCCTAAAAGTCGGCAAAACCGTGCATATCATTAACGTTCCTATCATTCTCAACGGAAAGGAGGAATATATCCACACAGTCCGATGCGGTGATGACCAAAAAGAAGACCTCGTGCTCCTTCACGGTTATCTTGTCGGAATGGTCTCTTTCTTCGGAATGCTCAAAGACCTTTCTCAGCATTATCGAGTCTGGTGCTTTGATTTAATCGGAATGGGATTGTCTTCACGACCTGAGTTTACTTGCCAGTCAACTGAAGAAACCATAGACTACTTCGTTGATTCTATCGAGCAATGGAGGCAAAAAGTCGGGATCGAGCGATTCCATATGGTAGGCCAGTCTTTTGGAGGATACATGAGCGGCATGTACGCTTTGAGATACCCAGAGCGCGTAAAGAAGCTGATATTGATGTCTCCCGCTGGGGTCACCAGACCCGGCAATCCTGAAGAAGTGGCAGAGGGTTTAAAAAAATTTTCTTTCCTAAAAAGACAGGCGATTAAATTAGCCTCGAGCATTTGGGCGAAAAAATACACGCCTCATGTCGTTGTAGGTAAACTTGGACCTCTGAAAAACCTCTTCTTGAAGGGGTACGTCAAGAGGACTAACCTCAAAGGCGAAGAATTTGAGCTCGGATGTCGGTATATCAGCAGTATCTTCAAACTGCCGGAAAGCACATTGAAGGCCTTACATTATATCTTGACTGTGCCAAGAGCCGCTGGGTGTTTACCACTAGAAGATAAAATGCCATTGTTGAAAATGCCTATTGAAATTTACTATGGAGATAGAGATTGGATGAATTCGGAGGGAGCATACCGAGTGGCTGCTAGTGGCCAGGCAAAAGTAAGAATTCACATTATACCAAATGCAGGGCATATTATGAATTTCGAGAATCCAGAGCATATTATCAAATTGATGGCTGAACATAAATTGAAAGAGGATGAGGAGATCGAGGTGAAATATTCTCATAGCTTGAAGGAGAACGTAGTAGATCTTGAAACGGAGAAGGAACTTCATCTTATTAGCGAGGAAAATATCATTTCAACAAAAGCTGCGCCTGTGTCTTAACTAATGGGAATTTTAGGATTTTGTAAAGGAGTAAAATTTTTTCTTTAAAAAATTGATGCGTGACTAAATGTGATGATATGTGAGCTTCTATTTATCACAACTATCAATTGTTTCTTAACATATATTGGTGAATATTCTCTACCATATCCCTGAGTTTGGCATTAGACTCATAAGTAATTCATCTTAGAATGTGAGTCTATTTTTCAATGATATTTTTCTAAAACGAGCTAGAAATAGTACTTTATTGTTTTTCAAACATTTCTGTTCACTAGATGTCCGTCACATGTTACTTTTCTCTTTTTTTCTCATAAATAATCAATGGGTACAGTCTTTTTTTGAACTTAAGATATATTTTTGAGACACTAATTTAAATCGAAACTATGAAAAATGCAAAATTAGTTTGAATATGTTCGTTTCACAGAGAAATTATTTACTTCTGACTTTTACTCCCTTTCAAATGCTTTATCATCAAATCCGATAGGTACTTTGGATTTTCAAAATTCATAATGTGTCCTGCCTGAGGAATAATATGAATCCCACCTTTGAGCCCTCCCTTTGCCGCTACTCTATACGCACCTTCAGAGCTGATCCAGTCTTTCTCTCCATAATAAATCTCACAGGGCATTTGCAGTTTATGCATATGGTCTTCAAAAGGAACATGACCCGAAGCTCTTGGCAACGTCAGCACATGATGTAAGCATTTCAATGTGCTTTCTGGAAGGAGCAGTATGTTATTAATATAGCGGAATCCTGGATCAAATTGATCACCTTGAAGCGTCATTCTCTTCACGTAGCTGTTGATAAACGGTTTTCTGAAGATTCCTATGCTGTTAAAAGCATCATGTGGAGTGTAACCCTTCCTCCAGAGTGATGTAATATACTCGATCAGCTTTCGCCGCAACCAAGGAAGCTGCATTATTTCCTTATTCGTCTCGTCTTCTGGTACTGGCTTGCTCACTCCAGCCGGAGAAATCAAAAGAAGTTTATTTATCTTATCTGGGTATTTCAACGCATACATTCCACTCATGTACCCTCCAAGCGACAGGCCAGCGAGATGGAACTTCTCAATGCCGACACTCCGTCTCCATTGCTCAATCGATTCGACGAAGTAATCAATCGTCTCTTCAGTAGATTGACTATTGAACTCAGGCCGCGAGGATAGACCCATACCGACCATATCGATGGTCCAAAGTCTATAATGCTGTGAGAGGTCCTTGACCATTTTGAAAAATGAGAGTTTTCCAACAAAATATCCGTGAATAAGAACGAGATCTTCCTTCTGATCATCGCCCGACCTAGTCGTGTGGATTCTTTCTTGTTTGCCATGGAGGTCGATGGGCACGTCGTACATGTGGATCGTCTCACCGACCTTCAAACCTGAATATTTGTCGAATAATTCGTACTCAGCTCGAGTTAAATCGTCATAGATAGCGGCTTGAGAGAGCAGTTTCCTTGTGAAGAAACCAGTATCCATCGCCTGGGTAACTGGAGAGGAATGGAGAGCCTTTCCGATGAGCACTGCGCAGAAGAACTTTTTCATTTGTTTTTGTTGATTAGTGGTTTTATTTAGAATACTTGAAATTCCTATTAATCATGAATCAGTGATTCCTCGCTAAAATTTCTTCTTTGATGAGAATCATGATATGAAGTTAGAAATTTAACGTGAGGAAGTTATTAAACGCGGCCTGAGATGTAATCTTACTCTGATATCCAATTTAGAAAGGCTGTTAACAGTAAATAAGCAAAATTTGCTCGGATTATAATGAAACATAGCCTATTAGAGCTGCCATTTTGCCTTTCTCTTTCAATTAAAAACTTGTCCTCTCCTTTAGATGGTGTTTTTCTCATGTATTTAGGTACTCTGATATCTTTAATTAATCTATTTGACATATAATACGTCTGTCTACACAGGACATCATCTTCAGTTGTAATATGCTAATTGATGAGTAAATAACATAGTTACAAGTTTTATTTCAATAGCATTCAACCTGCAACGAATGAGTCAATCCAATCTCAATTCATTCTATACCCCACAGATTCGTTCAGCTTCAGTGTCAAGAAGGAACAGTAGATCCAAGTAACTCTCACACACTGCATCATTTGACTCGCATATCCACAAAATAGCTTACGAAACCAGAGTCAAACAGCATTAGACCGAACTGTCACACCTGGCATCCATTTACAAGAAAAAACTGCTGAATTAGAAGCAATTATTCGCTTAAAAGACATCGAAATCGAGCGGCTTGAATATATGAACAATTACCTTGAAAAAGGAATTAGACAACGAGAAGAAATCATGAAAACTTACTTTGAAGAGAACTGCAAACTCAAAGACGAAATCAAAGTGTTGAATAAACTACTTGAGAGAATGCGCAGTGAATCCAAAACAAAGAGGCCTCTAACTGTTTCTTCCTCAGGTAAATTGCTGGTTATAAAGGTCACAAACCTCACAATATTAGATCCAAATAAAGGAGCACAAACTCAGCGAGGTTCTCTCGTCCAATTACAAAATGTTTTAGCCCCAGGAAAGCAAATTACCAAAAGATCTAAGGCAGCAAGTCAAAACGTCAGCCCAAAACAGAGCATGTACACGCTTCGCGTGCCTATTGTAACCGCAAGTCAAGGGTTGAAGGACGGAAACAGTTTATTTGTTGGGCATAGTGGCAAGCAGTCTATATTGGATATGAGTAACGAACTGCCTCTCACCAGAGCAAAATTCTAGATGTTAATAATTTTTTTAGACGAAGAAGAGGGGAAAAACGCATTTAATGACAAAAGGCTGAAATTGGTTGAAGATCTGTTGGATGATGAAGATCATTTGGTTGAAAGACTAGCAGAAATGAAAAGAAGAGAGATTATCGAAATCTGTGAAACCATGAAATCTGTCTTCTATGATTTTAGAAACCTCTTCAAAGTCACACTTTCGATCAAGAAGCTGCTAAAGGCTAGTCTAACGATCTCTATGTCGCTGGTCCTAAATGATGCGCTTGAGAAGATTGTCTTTCAAATCTGTGAGATTTTGCAATGCGATAGAGTAAAATCCAAACTTTTGCGTCAATATGAGATTATATCATACTTAGGCAAGTGTGTTTATCGTCGATGAAGTTAACCAAGAGCTTTGGTCTCGAGTTGCGAAAGGCTCGACATCAACGATCCGAATTCCGATTGATAAGGGTGTTGTGGGGTACGTCGCGACGACAGGGAAGACCGCTAGAATCGATGAGGCTTATCTAGACGCTCGATTTAATAAAGAAGTTGATAAAAAGACGAATTATCGCACTAAGACAATCCTCTGTGTTCCTATTAAAGATTTCACAGGCACGATCATCGGTAAAAAAGTCAACTTACAACCTTTTAATCGCATAAACAAGGGGTATGTCAAGGGATCAATAAGTTAGAGGGCGTTTTCACCGCTGATGACGAAGAGCTCATGTATCTTCTTGCCAATCAAGCTGGAGTTATCCTGAAAAACTCCATTCAATATGATAAAACTGTCGTTAATCATCATCGATTAATTCGGCTTATTAAGAACGGAAATATTATTTACGAGGCAGCTGATTTCGCTGAAATGATCCAAAGAGCGACCGAGGGTCTAAAGCAAATTATGTTCGCTGAGAAAGCCGTTATCCTTCTTTACGATGAGGAGAAAAAGCAAATGTTTAAAGTCCTGCCGAACGGCGAACGAGAATATTATGATCTTGCCTGCGGGATTATCGGTAAGGTCATTGCAACTGGAGAAATCATTGACGTCGCGAACCCGAACACTGATCCTTCGTATAACCTCATCACCGACCTTGAAACCAACCTGCCGGTCTTATGTATGCCGATTCGAAGTCCTTTCACGAATAAAATCGTTGGAGGTTTGCAAGTACTCAACATAAAAGGGGTTGGGAGCCCGACGAAAGGGAAAGTCGATATGTTTGAAGTGGAGATTATAAAGCTGCTTTGTGAGCAAATAGCTACCTGTGCTGAGAAATTTTCAAGGAAATCTTCTGATAGCAGTAGCGCTTTAGGTAAGAAACAACCAGATGCAGCACGAAGGTCTTTGCTGCAAGATATTATGGAGCATGATCCTACGAGTATGATGAAAAGGGCATCGGTAAAAAAGGATGTGTGGGGAACGGGAATAAAGCAAAACGAGAAGCCTGCTCAGAAGAAAAAGGATGACTCGATGAATGAAGAAGAGGAAGAAGATGATGGTGATGATAGTGGTACAGGAGAAGAGAAAGGGAAGGTGGAAAAATAGTTAATTGAATGGTAGTATTGTTGAGGATTTTTTGCATTATGCTTGAGGAAAATGAGATTAGTTTATTTAACTTCAGAGAGCCGATAGAAATGATAAGGTATAATGACTATTGTTTCAAATTCTAAAGATGTCGAGTTGTTTATAGCTCTGTTTTTGTTGTATCTAAGGGAGAAATAAGAGAGAAAGATATATTAAGATCTTCACTTAGAATTTTTTGTTATTAGCAAAATAAAGCAGCAGTTAGGTCTACACTTAAGTCTTGCTAAATGTTTCTCTTAAGAATCATCGAAAACTGCTATTTTTGATTTTGCCTCGGGTTAAAATCATACTTCTGTTTCCTAACTCAGAGGCATATCAGTTCCTGGTGTTAGTTAATTTCCTCCCAATTTTCTTTCAAAATACTGCTGACTGACTAGCTCATTTTCAAGAATCGAAAATTATTGAACGATCTTCTTGAGTTTCCATATTGAGAGATATTTCCTTATTGGTCCAAATTCGTGGACTGGGACTCTGTGGCGGTAAGCTCAGTCGAGACATCGCAATCAAGCGCTCAGAACGGAGCGAAGTCATTGGAACAAATATTTTTGGAAGCTCTTAGCAATTAAAATATTTAATTAATCGCAGAATTCTTCTCTGATTTATTAGCAACCGTATTCTATTAAATCATGGTTTAGAATTAAATTTCCAAATTGATCGTAATCGAACCGTTTAAGACCAGTTTTCAGAATCTCATTTTGAAATATCCCTATGATAGTATTCTGAAAAGCTGTTTGACATGTTTCCATACCCAAAAGCTTCACCTTTGATGCTCAACCATTTTGCCTTCAATTCTCTAAACAACGATAATGGAGGATCGGATTTACTTACTTAATAGGTTTTCAATAGCTCCTCGCAATCATTTAAGTGAAATCCAAGCTCATGTAAATAAAAAATTATTTGATTAATATAATTAATAAAGTTGCTAGTTTACTAATTCGTTCGATTTAAGAAATACAACGAATAATTTTTTTATTCTCAGTCATAAAAGCATACAAAGCAGCGTTTCTTAGAATACAAAAATTATCCATAGTAGCTCAACTGTATTACTTGTACTACTGTTAGAAACACGAAACAGCTAAATTTTATGGAAAATGAGACATTTTTCTAATTAATGGTTAGGGAGTTATTTTTAAGAAACTGTATTAATTAATTCGAGGTATCCACTAATGAATAAAAAATACTAAACTTGATTTCGTAAGAAAAAAGACTGATTGAAAGTGAAAATGAATATGTTCAGCGTTTTATGCTCAACTCTTCTCACTGTGATTTTGCTGTCCAAAATCCAAGCTGCTCCTTATATCCTGACATTCGGTAATTACGCTTATATCTCAGTTTGCAATTTATCGGACCCTAATAACTTCACTGCGATGAGTGGGTATGAGCCAACACTGATACTTGATGCGATGAAAATCGCGAACCTTACTTATGGAGTCGACATCGTGTTCAGATGCGCCCCGACTAATCGTTCAACACCAATACTAGGACTCAATGGAACCGAGCCAATAATTGGATCTTTTGGCGGAATTCCCATAGTACGGGCTGTGATGAAGGCTGGTCTTTCGTATTCGATACCTACACGGGATTCCGGCCTGTCGATAGGGTATGTAATGCCCAATAGCTCTTCATTTTCGAAGTTGTACTATTTCAAGGCTTTTGATTGGGAACTGTCTATAATACTGTTCGTAATACCTCTGATACTTGGCCTGGTGGTCTATCTCTTTCAGCAAAAGGATCAAAGCTATCTCAATTATGTGCATCATTTCTTCATGTATTTCTTCAAGCTCGATATGCTGAAGAACTTAAAGCTCGAGTCAAGACTGTTGGAACTAGTATTTCAGGTGTTTATGTTAGTAATAATGACTTTATATACTGCGAGACTCACGGGTGTGCTCACAGAACAGCAAACATTTGGAGTGACCAGCATCAGTGATCTCCGAGGACTCAAGATCGCCACGGGTGAAAAAGGTGAGGCCATAGTACAAAATTTGGGAGCTCGATTCGTTCAACTGCCAAACGTAGATAAAGTTCAAACACCGCAGGAGTTAGCCGCCTCTCTCTTGAATTCTAATTGCAGTTATTTCATAATGGACACTCCCTTGATGGTTGTTGTCCTTCAACGATTGTGTAACTTCTATATGGTTTTGAAAGATGTATTGAAATTTGAATATGCCATCGTTTGGCGACCAATCGCTCCAAAAGCAATTAGAGACAAACTTAACTATGGCATAATAAAGGCCCTTGAAGCAAAATCTGAGTTTGTTAGAGACGCAGAAGCAGTTGCTGCTTTCGGATACAATTTTACCTGTCCGAGCACAGCCGACCAGAAACTCAACACTTCTGAAGTATTAATGCGGCTTTGGGTCTTGTGGCTCGCGTGTTTGGGTATCGCGACCACCGCTTCTCTAATCTCGCTTTTCATAAAATGCAAGCGGAAGCATATACGTACTCCATTTGATTTAGAATTGAGAGGCAAACGAGAAGACATCATCAAAAATGAGATTTCAGCGACTTTCTGCGGAAACGCCGTCATTTCTCTCAATATCCTCCGAGAGCAGAGAGTCTTCTTATTGGAAAACTCACGCTATTGCTCCGAAAAGATGAATTTACGACCCGAGTTTCAGAAACAAATGAAATCGCTTATGGCCGCTGATGAAGACATCACTGCATTTCTTTCACCGCCACAGAGACCTGATGTTTCTCGAATAAAAAGGCAGAAATCGAAAATCAAGTCCTTTATTTCGACCATCATACCAACCAGTCCTCCAAGAAGATCGACTATTAATTCTCCCAAGATAGAGATCAATGAAAATAATGCTGATTTCTCAAGTTACTTAATGAACCCGGCAATAAAGGAAACAGATCTCTTTTCAAATAAAAAGACGGCAGCTAAAATAGCTCCTATGTTCAAAAAAGAGTTCATAAATGCTGCTAAAAGTCTCAGCAAAGGCTCGGTTGTTCGTTTCTCACCTCAGCAAGTTGAAAAATTGTCATTGCTATTCGCAACTCGGCAGTTACAATTTCTCAAAGAAAAGGAGGAGATAATCAAAGGCTTTTCCTCGAAATTCAATTTGGACCATGAGCTCATGCAGCAGAAATTCATTCACCCGAAGGTTGAGAAGTCATCAGTTGGGTTGCTGAGGGCGTTATCCAACTCGCCGTCGAAGAACATACGACCGAAAAATAAAATGTTAAAGGGGCTGCTTGACGCAGAAAACACTAATAGCATTATGCATCCTTTGCAAAGTTTTGAGCCTAGCGATCTTGAAGGAATGAGGTCGTTTCAGTCCATCGCCTTCAGTTTTCAGGCTGATGCAAATCAAGTGGAAGAATTTGAGAAAAGCGATGATAATGTAGAAGAGCCGATTGAATTCTCGATTTTGCCGATGACAGTTTGCAGCAAACAAAAAGATCATTCTACATCAAAGAAGGGAAGGGGACGGATATTTGCGCGATTCAACCAACTTGTAAAACCAGCGAATCTAAAGCAGATTGGAAAGAGAAAATAGCCTGCCTTTATGAAATATATGAAATTTTGCACTCATAATTTAATAATTCCATTATTTACTTTTCATTGAAGTTCAAGGAAGGATAATGCAGGAACTTAGTTTTCAATGATTTTGTACTTTCTTTCTCTCGTGTGCAGGCTGTAAGATGCAAAAGAGAAGATGCTTTTACAATTCCGCTTTTTATAAATTGATTAAATTCATAAATCGATCTCCGTGCTCTTTTAAGATGCTACAGCTAGTATGCTATAAATTTTGGTTCTTCAGCTCGGGTCTTTCCTCTCAACATTACTGCAGCGTTTTCTGAAAAGACGTCTTTTCGACTGAAAGGGAGGGAAAAGTCCGCTAAGATTCAGTTCTAAGAGCTGCGTAGCTAAACTACTCAATTATGAAATCCCAAACAAAAAAAGGGCTTATGTAGAATAAATATTGCAATGGCAATGGCAAAGTAAGCGGGATATTGATAATATCGGTCTTATTTTTACTTGTATTATTACCTGCTACTATTGAAAAGGCTGAATTTTTTTTAGTTAGAAGATAGAAAAGGAGAGTAACGAGAAAATATGAGGAAACAAACAAACTCTAAACTAGTTTCTATGAAACTGCTCACATTTCTCATAACATTCTTCGAGCATATAACGATCTCATTATTGGAAGTGATGTGCATGTACAACAAACTACTTTAATATGATGAACTTCTAACTCACAAGAAATACACAGCATTGGCCTCTTTTACTTTTCTCCTCCCTTAGCATGGACTTCCTTCCAGTAAGCATCATTGTTGGCAGTTGGGTCAGCCTTAAGGGTCTTCTTTCCCTTCTTCCATCCAACAGGACAAACCTCACCATTTTCATCAGCAAATTGGAAAGCTTCAACAAGTCTCAAAACTTCATCAACA
>ENA-UOTZ01001504-UOTZ01001504.1-compost-metagenome-genome-assembly--contig:-NODE-1504-length-15575-cov-14.086979_pt1 | contig 15575 bp, 11 predicted proteins | sample MGYA00238144_ERZ746983 | MGnify/ENA primary metagenome ERZ746983 (study PRJEB28759, sample SAMN06268863) | compost metagenome | isolation source: single cell | place: USA: California, Emeryville, Joint...
AGGAAATGCAAGCAATTTTGAAGAAATTTCCAAACGTCACCAGAACCGTCACTGCCTTGGCTGTGAGAAAAGAAATGTTAAAAAAGCCAGTGAACCTGCAAGAAAAGATTGGGCAAATCATGAATTGTAATTAGTTAACCTTTTGGTAATCCATCTCATGGTTTCTCTCGGTAGGGGGTCCTAATGAAGCTAAAGATTTCTTAAATTCTGACGTAATTCAAAATTCACTTGCCTCATCGCCAACGGAAGGAAAAGTGGAGAGTAAATGATCTTTTTCAGGGAGGATTAAATAGCACTTCCAAATTGAATTTAGCACATCACAAAGATCTCAAACTGACAATAAAGGCGACTAACTCATTTTTTAAATACGACAGCGACACTGAAGAACATACGCCAGGCACTACAGACCTAAGAGCGTTGACTGCGCGTGAATTTAATCATAATTCAAATCATCTTGTCGTTCATTCTGAGAGTCCTAATCGCGGCTTATCTAGAGATGTTGGGTTTCATATGCATGAAAGTTTGCATCATTCCTCAAAGCTGGTTGTCCATTCTGTCGAGAATGATTTTCCGGAGGAAGGTGATTACTTCATTGATGATCCCTACTTGTGCAGAAGCCTGAGCAAACCCAAAACGAGCATTCTGAAACGGAAAACAATCATTCTAATGCCTAACAAGGGCAAGGAAGAAGACAAAATCATAGTGGAAATTGATACCAAAACAGAAAGTAATAATCTTTATCCGAACAAGGAATTGTATTATATTTTCTCATAGTCACTTTCCAGAAACTCCTTTCGATTGCCTATGATAACGTTTCTAAATGGGACGTAATAAAGAACGATTCTGTCATGAAAATCTGCAAAATAAAAGTAAATTTTTTTGAAGGCTGTCTAAACTTATATCCTCTCAGCCTGAAAATAGCCCAGTAGTGTTGATCCGTGCCTGGTCCCTCTTAGAAAATATCACTCCAGAACAAATTTTTACCTGTATCTATGACACCAAAATTCGTCCTAAATGGGATACTGTTATCGCGAACCCAACGTCCCTCGACAAAATTGATGAATACAATGATTATTTCTACTTTATGATTAAGGTCACAATTAATATTGGAAAGCAATATCCGAATAAATATTATTAATGCAGGCTCCGATCGGCGTTTCGAACAGAGATTTCGTTCAAAAAAGATGTTTCCGAAAGAACTATCCAGATCCAGGGCACATCATCATCAGTTTCCAAAGCACGCATTATGACAAAGTACCTCCGAAGAAGGGAGTTATTAGAGCCGAAACTCATATTGCTGGATACATCATCAAGCCTGTCAACAATGGAAAGGACTCTGAACTCTATATTATATCTCAGGTCGATATTAAGGTAATAGCAATCTCTTTTGTATTTTTTGGGTGGATTAACTTTCTATCTAACCAGGGTTCGATTCCTAAGGCAATAGTTAACTTGGTCGCTGGAAAGGCTCCAGCCGAATGGATCGTAAAGCTGAAAAAAGCTTGTCACGGACAAATTGATGGATAAATTGGGACAAATAACCTAGAGACCCGTGAAATGCATGCCATTAGTATTTAATCGTTTTTCCTTAATCCTCTTGATTTCGGGCGTTATTTTTCCTAACATTTGTATTTAAGCAACAAAGCAGTTGAAAAAAATATACAATTACAAAATATACGAATTATTTTGACAGATACATTCTCAAAAGGCTTGACAAGAGAAGAAATAAAAACAACAGCTTATATCTCTCTCCTCACAGTAGTAGTTAAAAACACATTATATCTGAAAGAATCAGTCAGTCACATCGCAGTGCAAAATTACCATCACTGTTGTACTGTTAATTGCGAAATCATCTCTTCATACACGCTGCGTAAATGAATTATAGCTTTTGTAGCGCTTGCTTTTAGCATTAACATCTCTGAAGCGTCATTCGCGATAGATTCAAGGAATTCCAAGGATTGATAGATTAGTAACTCTTCAAATAAGGTAATGATTGCAGATTTCATAAAGGATCTATCATGAGTGCCATTTTTTAATGACTTATATAACGATCGGAGGAGTTGAGGAACTATCTGATACAAATTTGAAGCTATTTCGACATCTTCTTTGGTGAATTGCAGGCTAAGATCCTCCTTGAAGAGTGTTGCAGTACTGTCTGTCATTCCAAGCAAAGGGTAGCATTGATAAGGAATTGACATTCTCAATGTTTTGGTAATATAAAGCAGAATATTCTGATGCAAGATCCTCAGCAGCACAAACACTTTCATCCTCTCTGTTAATACCAAATTCTCATTGGTAAAAAAATCTCGAATGATTTTCGCTTCTCTCTCGAGAAACTCAAGTCCGAAATTTGGCTCCTCCTGGAGATATTTCTCGTAGTTGCTGATATCAATATTCAATAAAAATTTGAAACCGATCGAAAAAATGTTTTTTGAAGGAGATTTCGGATGCGAAATTTGCTTAATCACTGCATTCTTGTCTGAAAAATTGATCGGTTGCGACGTTGTTTTCACACTGACATTTTCGTTCAACTCGGTGCAGAAATCCGGTCGAGCCGATTCAGTATCATCATGCTCACTCCTGTTCAGTTCCTCTTTTTCCTCCTCGGGAGAAATTTCAAAAGAATCATCGTCTCTGCTTTTCGCGGCGAATTGAGGAAGACTACCATTGAGATCCGGTTTCTTCGCAGAGAGACATTTTCTGTATGGAAATATGCCTTTGAAATCGACCTGGCACGTGATAACTTGCTGGTAGTCATCATCTGCAGTAGTAACCTCGAATTTATTCTTTGATGCATTCGACACCATTTGTGTTTTATTCAGGTTCTGAAGATTGTAGCAGGCAAGGTCGTCTTTGCTCGACACTTCTTTGTTGAATATTTTGTTATAAATATAGCTCTGCTCGTACTTCTCTACAAGCTTTAGCGAGAGCCCTGGGTAATTAATGAGTCTCTTCGGCGTGTAGCCATTTAAACTTCTACTGAAAAGATCGCAGTTTGCTCTTGCGAGGCCTTCTAACGCCACAGGGACATCGCAATACGCGGCAAGATGAGTTGCCGTCCATTTGTAGGAGCCTCCTTTTTTGTTTATTAAAAATTTTTCTTGGCCATGAATCTCCTCAGAGTCTTTATTGTAAGCGAGAATCCATTCGACTGTTTTCGCGTCTTTTCGGCGAGTTGCTAAATGCAGCGCCGTCCAATTCTCCTTGTTTTTTGCATTCGGATTTGCATTATTTTCGAGCAAAAGCTGAGTAATTGCTATTGCTTTCGGATTACTATCAACCATCAAAGCGATCGAGTGATGCAAAGGAGTGAGACCGTCATTATCAGGTTTATTTGGATTCTCTCCTGCCTTCAGAATGTCCTTAACTAACGCTACGTTTAATTTTCGAACTGCAATATGAAGCGGACTACCATAAGGTCCTCCGCCTTTCATTAAATCTGCACCATGTTTTATCAAATACCGCGAAGCGAGGTTTTTTTCTTTGATTATGCTTATTGTCAAGGCAGTTTGTCCGTCAGCATCCGGTTGATTCAAGAAATCCGGGTGTAAATTTAGTACATATTTCATGACACTAATGTCCTCATAAATAGCAGAATAATGCAACAACGTTCTCTGCTGGAGATCGAAGCAATGGAAATCAACTTCTCCTGTTGAGAAAAGATTAACAAAGGCACTGAAATCTAATCCTTTCTGTTTATTTTGCCGACACTGTTTACAAGCATCACGAACTATCTGTATTTTTGCTAGCCCTTCTGGTCCTTTCTGCTTAGGCGATAGAGGAGGATTTGCGTATTTAAACCATTCGAAGTAAAATTCATTCAGAGCGAGCATATTGCAAAATGAGCTCGGAAGTACCGTAAGACGGTTCTTATTGATATTGAATATCCTTAATGTTTTCAGATCTGTGATCTCGGACCCAAACGAGCTCAACAAATTAAATTCAAGGTTCAATTCCTGGAGTTGAGAGAGCTTAGAGAGAGTGCTTGGAAGTAATTGCAGCAAATTATACGAGAGCGAGAGGATTTGAAGGCTTTGCATATGGCTCAGGTCAGTTGGCAAGCATTTTATTCGGTTATGATCCAATCTCAGGATTTTCAGATTTTTGAAAAACACAATCTCCAGCGGGAAGAACTCGAACTTATTGAGATTGAAGTCCAACGAATTGATTTCATATTTCTGCTCTAGGATTTCAGGAGGAAGTGTTGAGAGACCCTTATCGACGTAACTGAGGGACATAATCTCAGTAGAATCGCTGCTTTGTTTATGATAATGTTTTAAAAATAGAGCTGGACGTTGCGGGCCGACGTCGTTTTTCTCGGTTTCATTTGTGTGGACTCTTTCGTAGATATTTGTGTTGTAGAAGCCTCCTTTCCCGACTTTGTGTTTCGTATTGGTAGGAAACGGCTGAGTTCGCATGGTATTGGCTTTTTTCACCTGATAGTTTGAAGTGTTGATGTCGATTGATCGCTGAAGAGTTTCGACGATATTGCAATCGTCTTTGTCGAAATTGATTGACATTTATTTGACCGCAAGATGAGGAAAAATGCAATATAAATTTAATGAATGTTAGACTTTTCGCTTCTTAACAATGTGGTTTTAATTAATTTGGAATACCGGAATTACACTCAAAAAATTTAGGTGTATTTGAAGAAACTTTTCAAATAAAAGTGTTGGCAAATTTTGTGCTGCTGTGATTGCTAAGTTTTTAAGTGCGATGTGAGGACTTGATTTTCAGAGTATTTAAACCGTTTATTGTGAAGAAAAGAGCATTGTATTCTTGAAACCATATATTTCATCACCTGGAATTTATTTGATTTCAGAATCCATGGCAAAGAGAGTTTGTATTTGTTGAGGAATGTCCACCAAGTATAAGTAGAGAGGAGATTTTTTTTCATATTTGATAGTAATTAGGAAACAAAGTGTGGGTTAAATAATTTTCAAAATTCGTTATGAAATTCAAGGCGAGGATTACTTTATTGGTCTTACAACAACAGCTTTTAGACACAGAAGCATCAACAAGTTATTCACTTTTATTAACCGATTTATTCGATAAATTGGGTAATTTATTTTAGTAATATTGAGTGTGTCATATTTCAGAAGACAAAGTTTCAATGAATGCAGCTCTATAATTCTGGGCTCAGCAAGATGGTGCCCTTTGCTGACGAGATTCAAATCCAGTTACTCAATAAATTTGAAACCTACTTTGCCTAAACTTTTTTGTCTGCTATCACTGATTAGAGATTTTCGTTTTCAATTCAAGACCTTTGGATATCATCAAATTTATGTGTAATAAGCTCTAGCGTTCTAACTAATTGAATTGAGGGATTCCTAACTAAGCCGCTTCGTTTCTGGAAATCTATTTTGCAGCTAATGACAACAGTTTATGATGGTCAGAGTATTAAAAGTTCTCAATAAAGGCGACTCACATCCTACTTTACAAATATGAAATAGAAAATGAAATGGACTTTTGTTTGTTACTTTGAATTAGCAGAAGGTGATACAAAATTTAGATGTAGGTATTTAGTAATGAAACTTATTATAATTGATGTAGTTTTTATTCAAACTGACCTTACTATATCTGAACAGAAATTGACTCAAGCATTCGTGTACTTTCCATAATGAAATAATTATATGAATTTCCTTCTATCACACAACTTCACGTTTCTTTTTTCCTTCAATAATGTTTAATCTGACAATTTCCTATGATTACAATTACCGAAAATCTGAGTGTGTGAATGCTTTTGTAGGTTTGAATTACCCTATTTATGAAAAATATTGAATTCTGATAAGATGCAATAATGTGCAATTTAAGTAGAACTCTGCACAAATCAAAATAATTCATTTTCAAAACTCTAATTTCGAAACAACACTCTTATGTCTTGCAAACTTGAACTCCCGAAATCCGACTCCAAAGCAGAGAGCGAGATTTATCTGTTGAATGAGTTTCCCAATACCTTGGAAGACCTTCACAAAAAAGCCAAGCAAAAATTCGGCGCCAGACTCCCAGATCACTTCCGCCTTAAGTACAACCAACCAAACAAAGACGTTAGGTATATTACCACTGAGGAAGACTTCAAGAACTTGGTGAACGAAACTAAAAGATTCAAACTAATAATCGAGGGATTACCACAGGATTCAGGAAAAAGTTCTACTGTAGTGTCTGAAAAGCAATTGGAAGAAACAGAGATTGTGGAGGAACCAATCAAAGTTTCAAAATCTGAAGACAAACAAGATCTTTCTCAACAAGTAGTGGATGCAATTGAAGAAAACAAGCAAGCTCCGTTGGAAGAAGTAATTGTCGATGCACCCAGCGAGAAGATTCAAACGATTACTACAAACAATTTGGTTTCTAAGGAGTTGTTAGATGAAATGATAACGAAGAAATTCGAAGAGTTGTTCCACACCAGGCTTCAAACTGAGATGGTGAAAATCAACGAGAAAATTCAAGCCCTACAGAGCGAGCTGAATGAAATGAAAGGATTGAACACTCAGCTAATTCAGATCATCAAAACTCACAATTTAGAGCACGAGCTGAAAAAATCTGAAGGAGATCTTTCAGCATCAAAAGCTATTTGCTCTAGCTGCCAAGCCTCATATTCAGTTGATTCCTCTGAAGCAAATAAGGATGGCAAGTCTCTGGATGTATGCAAAGATTGTGCAGGAAAAGCAAAATTATTGGAAAGTACTAAATCAAATAAACTGGGAAAAGTGAGTGTGGCCAAAGCCTACAAAGTTCAAATAGTGGATGTCCCTGCACAAACGCCGGCTCTTGTCCCCGGAGCGAAATATCAGATCTCATTTTCGATTAAAAATGCAGGTGTACTCACCTGGGCTGAAGATACGACCTTAGAATGCCTGAGTGGATGTCACGCAAAAGAGTCCGTGTACATTGGAGGCAAACAGCCAGATCAAGTCCATAAGCTTGCTTTGGATTTGACAGCGCCAAGTCAAGCAGGTACCGCACAATCTTGCTGGAGACTTCGATATTTTGACGCAGAAAGCAATCAAAACAAATATTTTGGACCTAAATTTACATTCGAAGTGGAAGTGAAGCAGCCAGAGTCTGAGAAGCCTCAAACTATTGTGGTTGAAGATATAAGTAAAATCTTTAATTGTAATATAAAAGCTGAAAATCATTAAAAATTATAGGTCTGAAGTATCCCGAGGACGTTCGAGCAAAAGCAAAAGCGCTTCTTGAAATTACTGGTGGCAATGATATTGCCAAATTATTGGAATATGTTAATCGCAGTCCTTCCGCGCCACTTGAGGAGCTAGCTGCGAAATTTTTTAATTAGCCTTTATGAATCTTTTCTCTGAAATCCTTAGACTGTTGACAGTCTAAATGATGATGAATTTTATAAAAACACATTGACTAATTTCCAAATCACAAGAACGTTCGGCATCTGTTTACATGAATCAAACATTGGTTCCAGTATGAATTTGATCATCTTCTGAATTTTGGTGGTAAGAATACTAAGTATACTAACTCATTCGGTTAGTGAAGAACATTTGATGAATTTAATTAAAGGACTTCAAATTTGCATTGCATTGCATATTCATCCAATAATAAAAGAAAAAGAAAAAAAATTGGCTGAAATATACTGCTATAAGCTCGTTATGTAAACTTATTAGCATTGTACCAAGACACCTATCTATTTCTTTTCGCTCATGCCTTCTGGAGAAAAAATGAACGTTGATTGGTTGACTCACTTTTATTAGCTTACTTTCTGATTGATTCAGCAAACAAATTTTATTTTAAGCAATCGCAAATGGAACCGGCTGAACAAACAAAACTAGAAAAGAAGGAAAAGAAAGACTCAGAAATTCTTAGTGATGATTCTTCAGAAAGCGAGACCGCCAAAAAAATCAGGTTTTACGAATGGAACGAAGAACTTACCAAGAAAGCTGAGGAAATTATCTCTGCAGATACAACTCCTTTAAAGGAATTTTGGTATCAGAAGCACGAACAAGACGCGAAACGCAACTGGGATATCTTTTACAAGAACAACGGAAATAAATTTTTCAAGGACAGACACTACATCGACCGCGAGTTCACCGAAATACTTGGCTTCACTGAAAAAAGTGACAAAGATACTGGAATCATGCTTGAGATTGGCTGTGGTGTGGGAAATGCGATCTTTCCGCTTTCAGAGAAATATACCAACTTCAAGTTTTACGGCTTCGATATTTCTCCTCGTGCGATCCAGATAATTAAGGACAGCCCAAAATACGATCCTGAGAGAATCTTTGTTGAATGTGTGGATTTGGTGAAGGATCCTTTCCCAACGCACTTTGAAAAACCGAATATAGCGTCGTTAATTTTCGTGCTTTCAGCTATCTCACCGGAGAATTTTGACCTCGTTGTGAAGAAGATAGCCGATTTCCTTCCTAAAGATTGCGTGCTTTATTTTAGAGATTATGGCCGCTATGATATGGCGCAGCTGAAATTGGCAGCTCATAAGAAAGCCAAGCTGAAAGACAATTTCTATGTGAAATCCGATGGAACTCGAGTCTATTATTTTACAACTGAAGAGTTGAAGGAACTGTTCGAAAAGCATGGATTCGCTACGATAGAAAACGAGTATCACTACAGGCTCGTTGAGAATAAGAAAGAAGGTTTAAAAATGCACAGAGTGTGGATCCAATCAAAATTCAAGAGACTGTAATAGTTGAGTGAGAGAAATAAAAAATGATTGCCTCGTTTGTTTGTTTCTTTTCTAAATTTGATTTGTTGTCGTGATAGCCGGAAAGAGGGGCATTTTTATTATGGATTGTCCTAAGAATGGTAGGGAATAGAATGATTTAGTCTGTGGTAAGCATTTTTATTGTTCGTTGAATGCTCATGCGATGGCCCAATTTCAAATTGATTCTCCTTTAAGAATGTCTCATTAGTACCGAGAAGTAGAAACTTATTTGAATTAGAAACAATCAAGAGGGTTGGTCAAGAACGAATTGTTTATCTAATAGTTACTATCATTACAATTCAGTCAAATTATCAAGTTGTGGTTCTGTTTAATCAAGCGGTTTTAGAATAGACCAAGAGCCATGATAAAAGAAACTCCCGATCAAATAGCAAAGAATTAAAACCCATTTATGTGAGGGTTGCAATTTCTTTTTGTGCTTGAATAATTGATATTTTTATAATTCCAATTTAGATTGAAATTTTATTCGGCAACGTGAAATAAAACGTTACGCAGCTGAATCGATCCTGATATAAAAGTTAATTGGAGCTGACTTTTTCAGGTCTTTTCGCAAATTGCCATCCATTAATAGTTTAGGAATCTGCAAGAAATGTTTCATAATCATTAAGTAAAGGTAAAATAGAATTTTTGGAGTTTATTCATGAAAAATATTACTTTATCGATGCTAATTAACATTCTGAAGGGTCAACCATTAATTCATAATAAGATATTCTCTTTCACTAAAGATTTATAGACAATTTGTTTCTATCTAAACAGAAATGTACTTTACTGATTTCACTCGGAATAAGCAACATCTTTTACTCATGCAAATCTACACGAATACTCAATATAAAGATAAAGTTACGGAGAGAATTGCAATAATAAAGTATGCATGATGTTTGTGTTTCGCATTATAGTTTGAATTTTTGCTAGTACACTCTAAAAATGCATTGAATGTTTTCATGGAAATGAATCTCAGGATAACTACTCGCCAGGAGTACTTTACTACATCTGACTTGGAAAAAGGTACCAAACTAAAGTAATGTGATGTGATGATAACTTTCTAGTAGTAAGTACTGTTATTCCACTAATACGACGCAAGAGTTGTCTTCTTCACATTTTGCTCTGAAAATATAGTTAACAACAGGATCTTGATTATTTTCCCGATGCAAAGGGAAAACCAATTGATTAGTAGTATTAGAGTGTAAAAGATAAAAGCTACACAACTTGGCAGCATATAATTTACTTTCATTCCTCAAAAATGAATTGAATAGCTGAGCAATCCAATTGAAATATTGATAAAATCTGCCTGAATTTTAATTTGTAAGTTTGAATTTTTTTCATTTAGTACGTTTGAACCACCCTAAATTGAAATAACAAACAATACCGCAAAAGTATTTACAAAAGTTTTTTGACTTTATCTCTAATATCCTCGCTTTCAATTGATTACTACCAATACAAATTGAAATTTTGTATTATACACTATGGATTTCAATATATTTCTTGGTCGCTTGGAATCTCTCATTGTTGGAGAACTGAGAGTGTAGGCATTGCATTCAGCTTCTGTGAATGTATATTCCTCCAAAACGTACCATGCATTTATTGAGCTTTCCATAATTACCTGGAGTTACATGTAGAAGTCTTGGAGGTTTTTTTACAAAATTATTAATTAGAACTTCGATTATGTATTTAATTTCATGTTATAAAGTGCAAATTAATGAAAAATTAATAATTCAAAATAAACTCTAGTTAATATCAAAATATCTCTCATTTTTTTTGTCGGGCGACATGCCTTCAACCATCACAGTTTTTTTTGTAAAATCGAAGTCCTGCAAGTAAAATCATTTACTCATCGTATTCCTGGCTGCTTTGTCTTTTATGAGAGAATAATTCTTTATCTCTAAAAGCTTAAAAGAAATATTCTTGAATCTCTATTTGTAAGGGTATTTTGTAAAAGCTGTGTTGATATAATCTTATTCCAATATATTCATATTTAACAGACAATGTGTAAATATAATTTCCGCTGTAATTTTTATCAAAGATAATATTACTAGTACTGATTTAACGAAAAATTTGATTCTCATCATTTATAAATCAAGATGATCTATAGAAGTACTTCAAGATACTGTTCATCGGCACTCTATCGGACTATAAAAATATTATCTCAAACTGTCACGAGGATCTCGAGCTCGTAGTGTTCCGAATATCATCAGTTATGATCTACAGCAACTAAGTATATTTATTATTTATTTGTGTTTAGGGACATAAAAGCTCCACAAAGATGCCCATAATAACTGCACTCACAGATTTTGTAAGTAAAGAAACAGAATTATTGGTTAGACCTTCATAATGAATGTATGTAATATGACAAATCAAATTGGAAATTAATAAACTTTGAAATGATCACGCAATCCAATATATACAAAATATTGGAAATGCAGCTGATATGAAAAGCAACATGCCTTCATTTTCATAATTTACTCATAGATTTATATCCTCCACACCCTCCAATTAAAGAGTTCTCCCTTACCGGTGTCGAAAGTCTCCTGTTTGTACTCCCAACATTCTCATCGAATCTTGCAATGTTATAACCTACGAATTTAACAGAGTGTTACTTAAGATTAATCACCCAATTAGTATTACGTTCGTCCTGATTTGGATGTCTTTTATTACTTGCATATTTATTCAGCATCGCTTGCTCATGTTGTTTGATACGTTCTGCAATGCGATTATTTTCTAATGGATTTTTTTGATTGAAGCTATGCAATCCTATCTTATCGAGATGAAACCTCGTTCCGGTGTCTCGCATCTTATTGGAGGACGCCCCACTCATTTGAGTCTTTTGGGGTTTTTCTCTTTCATATGCATTTACAAAACTCTGTTTCATTCCTGAAGTCCTCATTTTTACAACCATATCCTGCTTTGCGAACGTTCTTTCTTTCATATCATCTCGCCTGTAGCCATACTCATCTACGCTGCTCTCTCGAGAACGCTCTTCGTACATTGTCTTCTTAAAACTTGTATTCGAAGTGCGAAATTGATTGTTGTTCTCATTCTTGTGAAAATTCTGCCGACTCCCATTATATTGAAGCTTAAGATTTCCTTGACTGCTTTTGTTCCCATCATAGAACGACCCTTGAAATCCTTGCTCTCTCTTCTCCGTCTCAATCCTTCCTCTTCCTTCTCGAGGACTTATGCTCTTAGACACCTTGTCCTTGGTCAAAATTCCATAGTTCTGATTATATTGTATTTCTTTAAAGTTACTTTCTGATCCGTTTTCCAGAATCTCATCACTGTAAAATCTCCCCGATTTCTGCCGGCCAAAGCTATCTTCAGAATCTTTACAAAAATCTGGTTGCTCATTCGCAAATGGCTCAGGCGAGCGATAGACTCTGCTTTTTTTGGGCTTCATTGATGGCGCTTTGCGTTTATATTTTTTATTGATTTTGTCTCTAATTTCATTATGAAGTCCCGTCTCTTGGAAATCTGGTACGCTTGCGCGTCCTCGCCTCCTGCTTTGTTTGCGGCTCAACCCACCATTGCTCTCACCAAAGGCTTCCTCCTCGTTTTCTGTCTCCAAGATCTCGAAGCTCTCATAATTGTAACCGCCATTATTATCAGGATCTGTTTCCTCGCCAATAGGACCTGCGGGAAAAGGATCCCCAATTTCAGAGCTTTTAAAACTGCTGCTAAAAATATCGATTTTTTTAAAGCCTCCTCCAAGCACTTTATCAAGGGTAGTACCTTGCTTGAAATCGTTTGTGGTAATCGTAAATCCTTTTGATGAAATCAAATTATCCTTTTCTTCCTTATTCTCGACAGGAGGTTTTTCAAAGGCTGCAAACGGATCCTGCTTCTGATTTTTCGGTTTTACACTTGATGATTCATAAAAAGTTGCAGACATGTGATTTCCTTTGTGAGTTTTCCCTTTCTGACGGCCAAGATTGCTTTGCTGGTCGTTCTTATCAGTGAATTTCATGCCTTTCCCTTGAGGCAGGTCTGTTTGTTTAGAATTGAAATTAGTCATCGTTGCATTATAAATGTGTGCCCGAGCTGAATTTCTTGAGAATTTGGATGTCTCGGGTCGAAGTATCTATGAAATAATGAAAGTTTGTAATGGTTCAGCGCATGTTGGATACCTCGTTCTCAATATTAGGACGGTCAAATGTTAGCATCCTCAATTTAATAAGAGTGCATTGGTTTCTTGGACTAAAATGTGTAATTCAAATAAAATAAAAACTTGCAAGCGAAATTACTTATACTATATCGGCGGTTTCATTATGCAAAAAAAATGACTGTTGAAGCCCAAAAAAATACCAAAAGGAGATGAAAGATCCATGGAATAATAAATTTAGCTTTTTCTCTTCGAAATACTGCAAGAAAACTTTGGTTTAAGTTTCTTGGAGAAGATGATTCTTATGAAACGCTGATTGATTGAATCAATATCTCAAGGTGCTTTTCAGTGAGAAGGATTTATGCCATGAAGTGAGAACGTGCTAAACTTTGGTTATCGGCAGGATTATATTGCATACAAGCCAAATGCATGGTTTTCAAAATAAAAGTTGAGACATTTTGAAACTGCAGTCAAGATTTGTGAAACTGTCAGGAGATAGCAGCTCTTTATGATTATTGATTTGATTTGAATAGAGCACGTTCAAAATACAACGTTTTTTTTACATTTTAAACCAGCCAACTTAGATGGATGTTATTCTAAAATAGTTCGAGATTCTCTCTATTTCTCTATAATGTTAAGGCTTTAAGTCACTCGTACTTTTAGCCAAAGGAACTGGTTTATAAGAATAAGCCGTTGTAGTTGTTTTCGACATCTGGTTAACGCATCTTCCAGCAAGAGTTTTATGAAGCTGCACGTTCTTTTGGAGGAGCTTCACAGGATCTAAAGACATTAGTTAGCGATTAAGCTTTAAAACCAATATAGATTATACCTTTCGCAGCGAGTTTACTAAGCTCACCAGAAACATTTTGCTCTAAGAAATCTTCTATATTGATGAACCCTCCACCAACTCGGACTAATAACTCATTAAAACCAGCCTCCACCAAACTTATTTACTCTGTATCTTATCACCCTCTGATTTAACATATACTTTTTTCGTTCCGAATTGATAAACTCCTTCGCCTTCCCTTATGAACAGCACTTTAATTTTGCCAGGATCGTTCAAATTATTAATGTAATCTGCCAACGCGTTATCAACTGGATCGTCTTTCACGGGGATATAGAGCGGGTTGCCTTCACGTATCTCCAAAATCGTTCTTCTGAGACTGAGGATGTAATCATCGCGCTCTTTAATTTGATCGCCTAGATCCTTAATCGTTCGTTGCAATGCTAACTTCTCATTCTCCTTTTCCTGGAATGTGATTGACAACTTTTTCACATTATCAAGCGCTTGGTCTCTATCCGCCACCGCTTTCAATAACTAGCACAGAAAGTAAACTAAAAGAAATGAACGAAATACACTACTCTTTGTTTTGTATTATCCAACTGTCGGTTTAAATCATCCCTCGTGCAAACGAATTGCTCGAGCATCGATATTTTTGACTTTAAGTCTGAGATTGTTTTGAGATGCTGATTTATCTCGCCGGCTAGGCTATTTGTCTTGTCTTCATACTGATGGACTTTCTTATTCAGTTGAAGAACTTCATCTGCATGAAGTTTCTCCATAGCTTCTCTATTTCTTCCAGCTGCTTGAGCCTGTGCTCGTAGCTCGTCAATTTTTTTGTTTAGAGCATTATTATTGACGTGGGCTTCTTTTAGTTGCGCAATCAGCTCTTCTCGTTGAACCTTTTGCGATTCAATGAGTTGCTGCATGCCGCTGTAGAAGTCAAGCTTCTGATTGAGGATCGTCATTTGATTTTTGAGTTCGTATGAAGTTCTTTTTTCTTGAGCTAACTTGAGTTGAGTTTCGGTCAGCTCGCTGTGTAAGCTCTCGTTTTCTTTCATAAGTTCGTCGAAGGCTTTTTTTGAATTTTCTGCGTGTTTGGCAGCATCTTCAAATTTCCTCATTGTGAAGCTGATCTGATCGTTACATTGTTTCTCACTATCGAGTATCTTCGACTGAATGGCGTTCAGTTGGTTAAAAATCTCTCTATGTCAAATTCATTAGAATAAGCAATGGTTTCAGTCTTATTTTGATGATTACGCTCTTCTCTTACACTTGTTCTGAGCATCTTGCAATTCCTCTTCAAGCTTCGATTTTTGCATTTCGTATTTCTTATTCGCCGCGGTTGCTTCGTCGAGTCTGTAAACTCTCTCAAACATGCTGTCTTAACGAATTTTACTTATAACCAAGTTCTCGAATCCGATCACAAAGAGTGTTTCTCTCCTCAAGTAACTTTTGAATCTGCTCTTGATTTGTATCATTTTCACGTTTGAGCTCTTTCGCTGTCTCCTCAATAGACAAACGTAATTCTTGTTGACGTTCATCTGTTGTTCTCATCTGATCCTTGAGGGCTTCATTTTCTTGTCTAACTACATCAATTTCCTACACACAGTTATATAAGTCCTCACTGTTTTATTTGTATTTGGTAAAGTTTACCTTGCATTTGACTTCCAAGGAAACGATAATTTTCTTCAAATATTCAACTTGAGCTGACTCCCATCTTTTCTCGCTTTCACTTCTCGTGTCTGAACCGCCATCCAAATTTCTTCTTCTGGTAGGTGATCCAACCGAGATAGCTGATTTATTTAATTCATCATCATCCATATATCGCTGCTTTTGTTTGTCGATTGAGACATCTGCCTCCTTATCCTGATTTCCTCTGCGTATGATAGGTGTACCAATATCATCCCAAACAACTGAGATCTTCCCTCGGTCTAGGTCCACTTTAGACTCATATATATCGCCTGGTCAATATAGCGTCATATTATAAGTCCTTT
>ENA-UOTZ01001506-UOTZ01001506.1-compost-metagenome-genome-assembly--contig:-NODE-1506-length-15569-cov-24.081203_pt1 | contig 15569 bp, 8 predicted proteins | sample MGYA00238144_ERZ746983 | MGnify/ENA primary metagenome ERZ746983 (study PRJEB28759, sample SAMN06268863) | compost metagenome | isolation source: single cell | place: USA: California, Emeryville, Joint...
TCAGTTTGTATTTGCATTGACTTTATTTGGTAATGTGCAAATAAAGATAAATTTTAAATCTTAGACAATTTATTGAACGTAATTAATCACTTGTGTTAAAATAATGACTACCGTAAGAGGTTTATCAATGGTTCGCAATATTAATGACGTTTGAAAAGAAGAGTTAGATGGGGTCAATAGTGTAGGACAGCAAAACTATATGGACATACCAACCAATAGCAATTAGAAAATAGATCAACCGATGATCTATATTGCTTCAAATAGTAAAAAAGAAGAAGGGTAATTGAGTGAATTAGCTAGCAGCTCTAAAGAAATAAAAATACACATACAATCTAACCATGAAACGTCAATTATAATTATCATACCAATATATAAAGATCGAATTTTCTCTTCTCTTTTATGTTCTGCTAACCTCTTTAAGACATTGCCTTAGATAAAACACACGGATATGATACTGTCTGTGCAAAATTCAATAAGACAATGCAAATGGCTCATTTGTTACTTTCATCAGGAGCTGTTTGACTGTGAAGTGTTTTTTCCAGTCATAAAGTTCAATAATTTTGCAGTTGCATCACTAGATGCAGTCGCCAAGTATGTCTCCACCTGTATTCCAACGTACACTATTGATCTCAGCTTCAAAGTTCGTTTTTACATTAATTAACAGCCAAATGATTATGGATTTATTGATAAATAAGAAAAAAAACGCATTTGCGCGTATCTCACTTTACCATCAAGCAGGTAGTCAATTCTTACCTTTGTGGAGATAATCAAAGCTTTTCATTGTCTTCGATTCACAACGATCACAAATTTTGACGTCCTTGTCCCAACCATCCGTTGCAAGTGAATTTTCTTCTGCTGGATAACATCAATCCATTGTGTCCAAGCTATCAAGCATTAGCAAATGGGTTCATGAACGATGAAAAATTGAAACAATATCAAGCGGACCATCGGCTGAACTACATGACAACATTTCATTTCAATGATAAATGAATTTTTCAAGGTAAACGCTTTGTTCTCAGCATCACAAGTATTCAGCTAATTCCAAATCATATTTGATGAATATGAAAGGTTCACTATTGATGCTCCATCGACATTGACCATACGACTCTGAATAATAAATAGAGGAATAAGTTAGTAAAAAAACTTACCTTCTCCGTCAGCAACGTTTGAGTCCATATGGAACTTGCGATTATTATTATCTACATCTGAAATTACGAGCATGCCATAGTGATCCATTGTGACCATGAGCTTTCCATGTGGGTCGAAATCAAAAGAAGTGATCCAATTCTTTAATTAAACTATTTTTGAGAAAAACTGAAACAATTTCTTGATTAGCCTCACCTTCTTTGGCATATATTAGGCATGCCATTTCGCTTTACGACAATGCTTGACCAAATCATAGGTCTACGAGGAATTATCGACCTGGAACAAATGATAAGCGATTTCCTCACCGACCTAAATTGATCCTATTAAGTCTCTTCGTGAATTATGTATAATGTCGCCGTCTCTCGCCACTAAATCAAGAAATTAGTAACAAAGATTGAAGAATAGTGTGAGAATTTTAGATATTGTAAAAGTACGTCCTTGGGCTTCCTCGAAGCATAAAAATTCCTAGCTTTTTCCTTTCTTTGAAATATGAAATATTTGCATATTCGCCGTCTTATAGGCGGAGTGATGAAGAGAAATCAGAAGGCTTGTATTTCGGATTTCTTTTGCATGAGTTTGGCTGCGATCATATTCTTAATGGCAATATAACTGCCTACTTACACAGAAGAAGTCTCTAATACCATCAAGAATTTGTTTCGAAATTTCTTCAATATTGACATATTCTTGCTTTGTTCCAATATCAATAACACTGTTCAAGTTACTATGAGTGGCACACAATACGAGAAGATGAGAATATTGATATTCTATTCGAAATAAATGAGCATCATGCTGAGTCAGTTTGAGAGGATTCAAGTTTAAAGGTCGTATACAGAATCTATAGCATGAAGACAAGCAAAAAGTATTTTAAATATCCATTATCAAATCATCTACTTGGTGAACTTTGCATCAGTTTTGCCTTCCGAATCAGTCGGATTGAGATATATATATATCTTCTTGATTATCTAAAGTTAAAATTATCGGGGCTATACAAAACTTTCGCAATATAATGTGTTTCAACCTCAAAATAATCAAAGGAGAGATATTTCTCTTATCATGTCGAATGGCTGAGGACGACTTTGATGTTCAGATGTGTTGAAGCAAAGAATTACTTGATTTCATATGATAATTCACTATCTTAAGATTTCATTTCATAATATTCTATCTAATAGCAAAGATCGCTTGAACTACTGGCTCACTGTTAGTCTAAACTCGATTTAGTGAGCTCTTGTGTGCACAAATTAGTCAATTGCCAAGTTTATTTGGAAGAAATAATCAAAATGATGAAACATTACCTTCTGGCAAAAATATTGGAGGGTCACATACAAGTATGATGCATTCTTCAACTATCAATATTCATAATATTGAGAAGGAGAGATATCTCAAATATGCCTCGGCATAACAAAATGAAAAGCCTTCTTATTAGCTTAATTTGAGACATTTTCTGGTTCACCTTCCTTATTTGCTTCTTCACCTTCCTTTTTAGGTTCTTCATCTTCCTTTTTTGGTTCTTCACCTTCCTTATTAGCTTCTGCGGTCACTGTAGTTGTTGAGGTGGTAACAGTCGTGGTGACGGTTGTCTCAGTTGGAGCGTCTACAGCCTTGTTCTCTTCCTTTTGGACTGTTTCCGTAACAGTTGTCGTAACTGTTGTCTCAGTTGGAGGGTGTTGAGTCTTGCTCTCTTCGTTCTGGGTGGTACCAGTCACTCCGCCCTCTGTTGTTGTGGTAGCTGAAGGTTCTTGAGTTTTCTTGGTTGCATCATCTCCTGCGTTCTTTTTTTCTTTTCTCTCCTTGATAGCAAAGTAAGTTCTGTCACCCAATGGAAGTCCAAGAGCGACTCCAATCAGAGAGAAAGCAATCATTGGGTTAAGTCTCGTTTGCTTTCCCAAGGCGATTCTCACCTGCGATTTAGTCGAGTATCCCAAAAAGGCAGTCAGGAGGCCGAGAGAAACAGCCATTGTCGAAGGATTCTTAGGTTGGATCCAGTTGAAACCGTAGTTTTTCAGTCTTGTGAAGTTAGCGATCAAGCAGTAAGCACTGGTAGCAGGAAGGATGTAAAGAGACCATTTTCCCAACTCTTTGATGACTTTTCCATCGAAGCCGAATTTGCTTGGAACGAGGTTTGGAAGTTTTTTGTAGTTGAGCGTAATGTAGACCATTTGCGCGATGATGACTGGCGCAGCGAGTGTGATGTATGCAATTTCAAGTCCTGTTCTTTCTTTGAAGAACTTTTGGACGGATTCTTTGAATTTGGAAAAACTTGCTCCCATTTTTGGATTGATTTAATGATTTTTTATGTTTATAACTATCAAATTTCTTGTCAGATTAAATAGGCACTGGCTAACTGTATCTTTGTCACTACGGTATCAATTCAAAGCAAAATTAAGCCACTAATAAATTTTTTATCGATAAAATTCTACGGTATTAGATGCCGCGTATGAAGCTGAATCTTTCTCCTCAGCATAACGGAATTTGTTCAAGTTTGCTTCGTTTCTATAGGTAGTTGCTTAAAATTTTAGTTTTGGGGACCTGTTGTATTAGATATGAGATTTTATGGAAAACGGCGGGAAAAACAAAATGCCGTTCGTTCATTGCCCTAAAAAGAGCCATATTTACACTCCAAACGTTGCTTTATGATCATTAGCTTGTGATTTTTTAGATAAGTTACTTTGCAATTTAGCGGAAAAGTTTTAGTATTTCTTACTTGATAGGTTGAGTTAAACAAGCCATATTTGCCGCAATGCCATAATCAAGGCTAGCTAAATCAAAGGTTATTTTTGCTTATGAGTGGTCAACTTAGCCCAATTTGTGAAAACTCTTTGTGGGTGGTTTATGCAAATTTCGATAAAATTAAGTTTTTAGCAGAATTTGATTCCTAAAGCTCAGAAACTCCCCCTGAGTGCTCCATGACAGCCAGAAAGTGATAACCTTGCAGAAAGATTGTGTATTATTTAAAAAAAAAATGGTAAAGCCCTCTGAAAACACTCGGAACGACATCAGCATTGATACTATTTATTAATAATTTCCAACACCTGGAACCAGATTTGAACCTCGCTCAAACCTCTATGCTACGTCGAATATTTCCCTCTCTCTCTCCCTCAATCAGCCATGAAAAATCTTAAGTAAAAGAAATCACTTGATAATTTTCGGCTCTGGTTTTAATGAATGATAGCACGGGCTATATTTTCACGAATTATAAATAGAAGATTTTAACTATAATAAATCCTACTAATTATTAACTACAATTTTTGCAGATAACTCTGAGTTTCTTTGATTAGCTTCTCAATTTTCTCAATCTCAGTTTGATAATTGTCGCCGTTTCGAGTATCCTGATTGTAGCTTTGGAGTCCTAGGAGGTAGTCTGCCAAGATAGCTCGATGAATCTCTTTGGCGTTTAATACTTGAGCAATACATCCTCGCCAAAATGCTATTTTCTTGGTCATCGCTTTCACATTCAAATCTTTGAGGACCTAAAAGCGAGAGGCTTATTACACTTTCAATGATAATGGAAAGTACGCTATTAAGTTCCTCAGTTTTTAATTTATCTTGATCCTCGATACTATTTATCTCTCCAGAAAGCGATTTGAGGACGTTCTCAAGGTCTTTAATTTGTTGGAGGGCCTAGATTTCGAAAATGGTTAAGACTGCTTCAAACCAAGTAATCTACCTTCATGTTTGATGTTTGGAGATATTTGTTCTTCATTTCGTATTTCGTTTGAAGTTCAAGCTCCGTTTTATGATTCTGCAGTTTGATCTCTTCAAGCTTTTCATCAAGAACCTGCAACTCTTCTGTAAGCCTCGCCTTTCGATCGAACAGACTCGATATCGAAACATATTGGCTCATTTCATTTGGCAACTTTTGCACCAGCATATTCCTTATTTGTGAGTACTCCGAGAGCTTCTTCTTGATACCTTCTATGCCCTGCAAAACACTATGTTTGAATTCTGTGATTAGTATTGAATTCAAAGTGATATCCCTACTTATACGAGGAAAAACCGTTTTGAACTTCTTTCCATTGTGTCTCAAATTCACTGAAATCGCTTCTCATTTGCGAATTGATCTCATTCAAAGTTCTTCTTCGTTCCTACGTCACATCAGATAGTTAATCATACAAAAATTTCATTATCATTGCTACAGTTTCAGGCTGGCTTGAGGATTTCCTGACTAAATCAAGCATGCGGTTCGCATGGTCAGCGATAAATTTCTCGAGTTTTGTAAACTGCTCCCTTATATTCTGAAAAATTTAACAGTTGCTTTAGTACTGTCGGTATTGACGATAACATACTCTATTGCTGCTTTTTTGTTCAATTTGAGAGAGCTTATCCGTGTTGTTGCAATCTTCGAGGATAATTTTTTCCACCTCTTCTAGATGTACTGTATGGTCATTGTCTTGAGTTTCAATATCGATCAGTTTCGTAAGGCTGGAGATCAGTTCCCCTTCACATTTTTGCATCTAATTAGGTACAGAAGACACAGAGGTGTTAGACTAAGCTGATCAAAATACTCACTTGTTTAGTGTTCTCTGATATTAAAGACTCAATTTTAATAAGGGCCTCCAGGCTCTCATTTCGGTAAGCTTTCTTCACCGCTGCTGCTTCCAATTCAAATTTTTCATGCTCCTCGATCAGCGCGTTCAGGTTCACTTGTTTTTGTACTAGTTCGGAGAGTCTAAGACCCTCAAGAGGAAAGAAAACTACCCATGTTATTCAATAAGCTCACATCATTTAGCAAGTCCTCAAGACAAGAATTGAGGAGGCTACTTCTTGTGCGTACGTTCCAGATTTTTATTGCGTTGTCATTGGAACCTGAGATCAAATAACGACCGTTCTTCGAAAGCGCCACGCAGTATATGCAATCTGAAGTTATGCGTTTGCTAGATAACCATCGAGATTGATTACAATATTACATTGATGAGCGTTTGGCATGCTATACACTTCGCAGTAGTTAGTCAGATCCCAAAGCTTTATCGAATTGTCAAGAGAGCCTGAAATCACGAATTTGCTGTCCGGGGTCGTAGTGATTGAATAAATGGAATCTGATTCTCTACATGAGAAAAACAACTAAGAATAGCTTAACAATTACAACTATGAGCGTCTTTAAAAGCGTGGACGAGTGTCCGTTGTTCAAGATTCCAAATTTTGATGCTTTTATCAATCGAAGACGTAACCAAAAATTTCATATCATTCGTGAACGCAAGTGATTGGATCTCATCTTTCAAAGAGATAAAAAATAGCTGAAAAATTTGTTGACTCCCCCCCCATACATACCTTTATGAGCATTAGCAAACATGTGTTCTTGGCTTAATTTTCGGAGATTCCAGAGTTTCACAGATTTATCTCTCGATCCAGATGCAAGTAATGACCCATCGCGACTGATCGCCAACGAGTATACATAGTCTAATAATCATCAGACGAAGACGCGTCCAATAGAATCACCTTGATGTGCTTCTGCAATGGTATAGATAATAGAAAGGTCCTTAACGTTCCAAATCTTTATTGAGTGGTCAATTGATCCCGTGTAAAACGTTTCCCCTTTGGGATCGACAACAAGCGCCTCAATCCAGTCTAATGAGCGGTAAAGCCTCTTGCTTAATAGACGATTTTACTAGAATGAGCACTATTAACTCTGTCAATCAAAAGTTTCTCTGATACGTCCCAGGCTCTGATGCTTTTATCTCGGGAGACTGAGAGAAGATGCGAGGAATTTGGGACAAACGCGACCGCTGTGATCTTATCTAGTGAGTTTGAATAGTGAGTAATGCTCCAAAATGCGAAAAAACCATCATGCGCGCCTTGAAAACTGAATAATAGGGTCCTTTTGTGCAAGTCCCAGATTTTTATTGATTTATCATGGCTCGCTGTGGCAAAAAGAGAGCCATCGGTCCCGATGCTGATTGAAGTGACTCTTTCTATGGGTTTAGTGAGTTTGCGTTAAAGGGACTGGGTACCAGAATGGGCATTGTTGAAGGTCTTGACGACTGAAAATTCGATGATTGGGGAGGTATCGGCTTGCATTTAGTTATTCTTCGGGATCAATTATGAAAGTAAAAAAATGTTTAAAAAATCTTTGTTGGATAAATGCTCAAATAAAATTTAACAGCTGAAGAGCTAAAGAAAAGAGTCTATTACTGTGAGTGTGAATTCGAAAAATAACTTAGTCTTTCGAAAACCAGATCATTTGCATGTTTCCTCCTTCTTTACCATAGAAATTGAACCGAAGGTGGCTTACTTTTAGAAAATTGCTCTTTTTCGCCTCATAAAAGTGAAACAGTACAAAATAATCAAAATAATTAAAAACTCAATAGGGCTCATTACTCCTTTCTATAAGTTATGATTTTTATATGTTTCTCATAAAATAATGTGAAACATATATTGATGAGAAGTAGAATTTCATGATAAGTGAGAAATTATAAAGTGATGGGTTAAATAGGCTTCGACAATTTCCGGCTGAAAATTTTGAAGTATCATTCAAGCAATGCGATTCGCTGTAGAAGGAAAAAAGGGAAATTTCGGGAACTCAACGCTATTTAAGCCAGCAAATTGCTTATGGAACACGCAAAAACAGAGAAATTTTTACTCTCAGTTGAAGTGAAACATTTTCAGTAAATTCCAAAAATAGAGGTTCCAAAGGAAACCGATGTATCCTAAATAACCGAAGCTAATATTCTCCTACAGCACTCGCTTTCAGCATTTCATTAGTTTTTCCTCTCTCCCTATCTCTCTCGCGTACTCACTATGAGTGAGGACTAATATTCTTAGCTTAAAAAGATGGCAGCAATGCATTGAAGAGAAAGAAAGAGATCGGGAAACTAGGAAAACTTTAGACATTATGACTGCACATATCAATAGAAATGAGGACCTTGAGTTATACCCTCAGAGATTTTCATGGAAAAGCGAGTCGTTTATCAACTTATATCAATTCCATAGTAATATAAAGAGCTGATCAGCGCAGCAAAGGGTCAATTATGAAAAACCGCGCGAAGGGAGTCATCAAAATCATCTGCTCTCTGAATTTGTAGGGAACCCATTTGGAAAATCACGCATTACCTCCATAACATCCATAGAAAACATTTCGATTCTTTTTTCACTCATGCCTTGCTTTACATCTGTCCATTGCTAATTATTGCTTTACCTCCAACGGCATCACTCTCGCGGCCTTCACCGCAGTACATTTTTGATTTAGCATCAATACGCTTATCAAAGTAAACTTCAGATATGCGCCCATTATTCAAATATTTAGTACGTTATATCCAAAAGCGCAAATTTTAAAAAGGTAAACAAAAATCTGATTTTCTTCAGAATTGCGGGAGAGAAAGGATAAGTAAGTTGCGCAAATTTTAAACCACGCGCAATAAAACAATTTTTTTTAATAAAAATGAACGACCTCTTTGCCTCTCGTCCTTTGACAAGCGGAACCAGCGAACCCCACACCGAAATAAATCAACCAGACTGTATGACGTCGAAAGGTCTTGAGCATGATGAACAACTAACCTTCACACCTAATAAGTCAAAGAGAGCCATCTTTCAGATTATTCGTAAAAAACCCAAGCTCAAGGCGTAAGCTTATCTATCTCGACAAACAGTTTTCTTACTTTCTTTCTTTTTAGAATCCAAATGATCGAATCGCAATTATCTGAGAACAACAGTCAGACCCCAGCCAAGAAATACAACCGAAAGGAAAAGAGCCTCGGCGAGCTGAGCAGGAAATTATTACTGAAATATGGCAGACTCGATAACTGTATAATATACCTGGATAAAGTGACTTTGGATCTTGGTAGGCGAAATTTTCAATTTTCCCAGACAAACTTACCACAAATAAATTTAAAAGGGGTCGAACGAAGGAGAATCTATGACGTGATCAATATAATGGAAAGTCTGAAGGTGATTCAGCGCAAAGGGAAGAATAGCTATCAGTGGAGGGGACTAAATTCAATATATCAGACCCTTGATGAGGTAAGTGTAATCATGAATGAAACGAATAATATTTTTTTCAGCTGGCCACGAAGACCGAAGAGACCGAAGAAACTGAGAAATTAGAGTCGCATGAGACCCAAACAGATGAGAAAGCTTACTCAAAGAGGTACCTCTACGCTATTCTGGGAAACATCCTCTAATAATATGAAAATAGTAAAAAGGAAAAGTCATTGGCACTGCTTTCAACGGGATTCTTGAAGTTGTATCTCGGCTGGAAATCAACGATATCCCTTGACCAAGCGGCTTCAAAGCTGTCACTGAAATGTGAAGAAGGCAACCAGATAAAAACAAAGGTAATTTTGAAATATGGCGCTCAGCTGAGGATGATTAGGTGCGGAGATTATATGACATAGCGAATGTGTTCATGTCATTGGGATTGATTAAAAAAACGCTTACTGAGGGGCGAAAACCCGCCTTTACGTGGATCGGAGTCACCGGTCTCGAGCAGTTTATGAGAAGATTAAATGCATCTGATAACGAAAAGGAGATTTTCACTTCAAAGCCAAGCAAAAGGAGCCTGATGAAGATGGCGAAGAAGCAGGACGACACAGTGGTGAAAACGCCGGTGCAAATAATCGATTCTATTGAAGCCACGCCAGGAAATTTAGCAACGACAGCTACAAGCCAGAAGCAGCTCATGGAGTCGCAGTTATTCAAGTTATTCGTCGAATTTCTTCAGAACCGAGCGATGAATCAAGAGAATTCCGCCGCAAAAGAGCAATTAAACTTATTACATGCGAATCCAGGTGCGTTTGATATGCAGCTTGGAACTCAGCAAGTGAAACAAACACTGTTTGACGCTGCAATAACAACAACTGTAAATTCCATGTTAATTTTCATTACTTACCATGAATTAGCCTAAAGGGCATCCTGAGGACGCCAGAAAAGAAACGCTCAATGGAGTTATTAGAAAACTTGACTCGCAATTTACCGACAACAATGATCTGAAATCGACTCAGAAGAAAGAATACCGTTCCTGTGAGACTGAACCAGGAGTGAAAAAGAAGTTATTTAAGACGACAATCCTCACATGTAGTCAGCCATTGCCGAGCTCCCAGTTATCGGCAGAGACTCAGGAAGGGAAGAATGTATTGAATAAAGGCGCTGGTACTCAATGATATTGTCATGAGGGTACAGTGATGGCTTTTCCTGAATTTATATGTGTGCTCTAATCATTCATTCATTATAAAATTTTCAGCCGTGCAAAATCGCTTTCATTTTTATCGTATTTTTCAATAAGAGTATCCGAAACGTATTGCACCTGGCGGAATGTGTGGTGTTATATGAGCTTCGAGTCTTTTTGTGGGTTACTTACCTTTTAAAATCCGAATAAGAGCTGGAAATTTTAAATAAGCGCTTGAATATTGAGTTGTACGAACTAAACTCACTTCTAATGGAATAATACACTCAAGGCAAAAATAAATTTGAATTTCAAATATTTATTTATCCATTAGCCTGGAATCAAATCAGCAAAGTAGCTCTATGAAACTCACATCGACTGATATCACAAATCTCGATAAGCAAATCGAGACTCTATTTGATTGCAAGCTCCTTACAGAGGCCGAGGTGAAAAATCTCTGTGAAAAGGTATTTATTTAAACCGCTGAAGGTATTGAATCGGAAATCTTTTTAGGCGAAGGAGCTGCTCATGAAAGAATCGAACGTAGCGTCGGTCAGAGCGCCAGTAACAGTATGCGGAGACGTCCATGGCCAGTTTCATGATCTAATGGAATTATTTCGCATTGGCGGCATGCCACCAGTAGGGAATTTAGATTTTGAATATTTGTAATGTGGGAATGTAGGATACGAATTATTTGTTTACGGGAGACTACGTTGACAGAGGATTTTATAGCGTGGAGACCGTCTGTTTGCTTCTGGCACTAAAAGTTAGACATAAAGAGAGGATCACGCTCACGAGAGGCAACCATGAGAGCAAACAAATCACTCAAGTGTATGGATTTTACGATGAATGCAACAGAAAATACGGAAATGCGAATGTTTGGAAGTACCTGACGGATCTGTTTGATTACCTGCCGCTTTCAGCTGTCATTGAAGGACAGGTGAATTTTCCTCATTGGAACTTCAGAGCATAATTATATCTTTTTCATAAGATTTTTTGTCTTCATGGTGGATTGTCTCCTTCAATCGATACGTTGGACCAGATTCGACAGCTGGACCGAGTGCAAGAGGTTCCTCATGAAGGACCTATGTGCGATCTTCTTTGGTCCGATCCTGATGACAGAGCAGGTGAAATAATACTAGATAAGCTAGTAGACTTAACTCTGCTGATTAGGCTGGGGAATGTCACCGAGAGGAGCAGGATTTACCTTTGGTCAGGATATTTCAGAGCAATTTAACCACACAAATAATTTGAAACTGATATGCCGTGCTCATCAGCTGGTGATGGAGGTAGATTATTATATATCAATCAGAGCTAACAGCAATTTGTGAAGGGTTATACTGAAACTCACGAACAGAACGTCGTGACGATATTCTCTGCGCCAAACTACTGCTACCGCTGCGGTAACCAAGCCGCGATCATGGAAGTTGACGAGAGATGCAAAACGAATTAGTACTAATTTTCCTTTGCTGCCTGATTTAACAGTAATATGATAGTTTGACATTCGACTCGGCGCCAAGGAGAGGAGAAGAGCATAAAATAACAAAGACTCCTGATTACTTCTTGTGAGTTTTTTTTTTATTGTTGAAAAGTTTCCGATTAAGTGTCCCGCAATATTCTTAATTTTATCCGTACGTGTTAGAGGAGTATCATTGAAGTAATTGTTATATCAATTTCGAAATATGATATTAAAATCGTTCTTCGTTGTAAGGTACCATTTCTCGTGAAGTAAGTTGCTTTTTGACCTATTCCTAATATCAAACTTACTATGTTTTTTTTTTGTTTCCTCTTTGTTTTTGTTTTGTAACAGTTTTGAGAAAATGCATCGGAGATTGATTAATTAATATCTTGCAGTTATACGGCATTTAGAGTAAATAAACAACAATTTAACAAAGTAAATGACGGAAATCAACGAACACTTGAACTATCCTACTGCCCAGCGCAAGGATACAATGTATCTCTCAACAATCAGTAATCAAAGGCGTGTAGGTCTTTCGTGAATGATTTTTTTGTGATTTAGAGCCTGAAGAGACCGGGTTCAAACAGATTAAAATCCAGAAAAACGTCACAGCCAGTCTCTTTACGCAAGATATCGAGAAGGCTCAGCCCAGATTCGCAAGCACTCAGTATCTCAATCGCGAAATTTTCTTGAATCGCAACGATGACATCGCTGGAAGTCATCCGAAGAAGCTGCATCAGCCATTAGAGAAACCGTTTTACTCTCTCATCAACCAAGATATTCAGGGCACCCAGCCGAAGAAAACTGGATTGATAACGACTCGAAAGCCAACAAACCCGCTGACACCTGAGTATAGGCTGCCATACGTAGAGGTTCGTCCGACTACTCCGCCGAAATTTATCAGAGACCAGATAGAAATTAAAGTGAGTACCTGTGAGAAACATGTAATAATTGCCTATTTACCTAGGACATCGATGGCGCAAGACCAAAACCTTACTTTAAATACGGCGTTGAACGCTCAAGCTTAAATGTTAATGATATTGATGGCGCAAGGCCTAAGAAAGAATGGGTGGTAAAGCAATAGCACTTGATTTTAGTATGGTAACGATGATTTCGCGTGTAGCCAAAGAAAGAAATCGATTCTCTCAACGTGAAGGACATCAATGAGTTTTTTGAATTCCATAGCAAAAGGGTCGTAGACCCGCTCAGTCCAAGATACACCTTGGTAAATGAGGAAAATCAGAAGTTTGAGTATGGCGCAGTGCGAGGGAACAAATCGATGATAAGGCACCCGAAAGAACCACACAGAGTAATGTCGTTTGATTTGAAAACCGATGATATTGAGGGAGCTCATGCCTCCACTGCAACCGAACCTGTGCGAAAAATCAATACGAGAAATAATATCAACAGGATAGATGATATCCCAGGCGCTCAAGTTCATTCGCTTAAGAAGGGAATAACCACAAATAGACATCTTGACCCTCTAAGGCCTCAATACAAGCTGCCCGGACACTCTGAGATGCCACCAGACTTTTTTAGAAACTCAAAACCGGTTGGCCTTTCCAAACACGCGACAGAAAAGAAAATTCTTCCTTCAATCGAGCAGAAATCGGCAGTACCAGTTCAGTCGCAACGGCAAGAAGAGCCTAAATCCCAAGTATCAGCGGATGAGCCGATAAGATCCTCGGGAATAGCAAAGAAAGAGTCAACGGAGAATAAGCTTCAGCTGGATGATGTCAAGTTTGATGGGAATCGGGAGGTGCAGCCTCATACAGTCGAGCAGAACACTAAAGAGTTTTTCAGAGGGTACACTCCGACTGGAGATGACCCGAAAGCAAAGACTTTCTCGAATTTGTTGGCTGGAACTGGACAAAGGACGTTGGGTCGAAGCGCGACGACAACGAATGCTTTGACAAAACAGAGCATTAAAAAATTCTATGGAGTGGAGGATCGAGGATTAGTCTCATCAGGCAGCGATTTCCAGAGAAGTGCTGAACAATTCTTTGAAGGACAAGGAGGAAGAATGGAGGCTCCTAACCGAGGAACGTCAACAGCGAAAGAGCAAGGAACTACCCTTGATGCAAGAGTAAGCATCATTTTCTTTAATTAATATGACATTGTTTAGTATAAAACCGTTGCGTCGGAGAATTACCAAAAGAATTCTGCAAGTTTCTGGGGTACGAGTCATCAGCAAAATCTGACTATGCCGTAAGTGTTTTTTTAACGAAACCAGCTTAAATCATTTGTTTAGGTCAAGACCTCTGACTTCAGCACAAAAATTCGATAAATTTATACAGTAGCTGAGGATGATCTAGAAAGAATCTCAAAGGAGATTTGCGTTGAGTGTGTCGTTTCATTTCAGTTTTAAGTTTATTATTAAGACAATTTTTGAACTACATGATAAAGGAGTTTTTACATCTTCTCAACAACAATCTTTCCAATACTAACGACTCTCAAAAGTTGTTTAATAATACCTGTGGTGAGAGGCGGTTTTAGTCTGTTTAATATATTAAACTCCAATACAATTAAAACAGCCATTTCATTCACTGTCTGATTGTCTTAGTATCGCAGCATCAGAATCCTATTTGCTAGCTTCACAATCAAAAGTTATAAATACAAGTCTAAATATTGTGGGATCTAATAGTAATTTCCACTTTAAAGGCACATATATGGCAGTTAAGCTACTATTTTACGAGAGCCTCTATCAAGGAAGTTGTATTTTTGCGAACCTATATTTATTCTGATTTAGATAACGATCGCATTCAAAAACTTCAAACAGTTAGAATTTCCTTTCATATTAATCTGTTAAACAGCATTATTCCAAAATTTGCGCAAAACCAGAAACTCGCAAAATATGAAAATGCGAACTCAATCAGATCCATCAAAGAACAGAGCACTCGAGGATATCACCAATAAACCCTCTGAATACGAAAACAGAACCGAACAACACACCACAGGCTGCAAAAATCTGCAATTGAAAAACCTTCCCATCTACGAGTCTACAAGAGCATCAACAGCAAGAAACGAAACTAGCCACTCCCACCAAAGTCACCCTGACTCGCCAATATCCTCCTCGATGAACCAAGAAATCGAACAACTCACTCAACAAATTAACTGCCTACAAAAAGAACTTCAGCAGCTGAGAAGAGAAAGTAGTATAGCTTTCTCAGAAAATGTGAGAATGAAAAGCCAAATCGAGCGTTTTGAGTTCTTCTGCACAGGAGTAGCTCAAGCAGTAGGAACATCCTCGTATGATTTAAATGAAATCCTGGCATTGGTTATAGAAAGATGCAGTAAATCATTGAAGTTGGAGAATCTGCGATATAAGCCCACTCCTTCTTCCCATTCAACGGCCAAATTGAGTTTGCACACCCCAATTTCAAATGTAGAAAACCCAAATAATACTCACCTCGCATCGCAAGTTTCCGAATTCGATTGCAAAGAGAGTCCTTTCCCATCGAATAGCAGCTATGGATTAAACAACAGCGGAGTAAAAGAAGTCTCGTTTCCTCAGTTGAAAGCACACGACGAGGATGACATGGTGCGCATAAAAGACACTTCACGGTCAATACAAGTTGGCTCAGTCTGCGAAAGTAGTCAGGTTACGGAGGAAGGACCAAAAAGAGAAAGAGGCAAAATAAAGGAGGTATTTGTGAGGACAATCCGCCTCGTGCTGTGCTTATTGAAGGAAGAATATGGCTTTGGGCTTAGGAACTTAGTCATTTTGGGAGCTGAGTCGGAAGATAAAGAAAAGCTGAAAGAGGCTCAAGATCGAATCGAGACGTTAGAGAATATTTCGAAGGTGTATTACCGAGGGCTTCCGCATTTTAAGAATATGAATAAAGGCCAGTATATAAGTGCGTTGGAAGATAT
>ENA-UOTZ01001511-UOTZ01001511.1-compost-metagenome-genome-assembly--contig:-NODE-1511-length-15544-cov-8.949958_pt1 | contig 15544 bp, 5 predicted proteins | sample MGYA00238144_ERZ746983 | MGnify/ENA primary metagenome ERZ746983 (study PRJEB28759, sample SAMN06268863) | compost metagenome | isolation source: single cell | place: USA: California, Emeryville, Joint...
CTCCAATTTGATAACGGAGCCACATCGTTAAACTTATCAAAAATTCTTATGTGCTTTGGAAATCCCAGCGTATTAATCACATTCTATCTTGAGTGTTTGTACTACCAAAACCCAGCACTATCCTTTGAATCACTGAGCTTTGAAATACTCTTCAGCGTTTTTTCACCAGTAGCAAAAGTGCTAGTTGTTGCCATCTTTGAATTTATGAGAGGGTTATTGTTCAGGCGAAGAGCCAGTTCGAGAATGAAGAAGGTATGTCAAAGAATCGGAGCTGCTGCTGCAGTGATCCTCATTATCGAACTGCCTGGGATCGTCAGGATTCTCTGCAACTTCTTGAGCTGCTCTCAGCTTGACACATATGTTGGTGATTTCTTCGTAAGGACGCATAATACTGTCCAATGTTATACCCCGCAATACTACACTTGGAGGAATGCTTTAGTAATCCCCTCTTTAATTGTTTACGGAGCCCTTTTGCCAGCGCTGATCTTCTGCATTCTCTATAAAAGCCGCAACAAGTTGAAAGAATCAGAGGGACTGTCGATAACTTTTGGCAATTTCTGTGGTCCTTATACTAATAAAGCTTATTACTGGGGAGTTGCAAGCTTAGTCCTTAAAGTGGCAATATTTATTCTGGACGCGCTGATAGAATCCACCGTTGTAAAGGCCGGCGTTTACTGCAGTCTACTTCATGTATATTGCATTTTCCACAAGATAAAAACTCCTTATGAAAATACCTACTTGGGTCGGGTGGATTTAAACTGCTATTTGGCATTAATTATGGCGTTGATCATGGTTTTATTCAAACTAACCACACCTGGAACTGAATTCTACAGAGTTATGGTCATTATTTTGATTATAGCCACTGGCTGTTACTTGATTTTCTCGATATTGAGGGCACAAACATTGGTTGCAAAGCTTTTCAGTAGATCAACGATGACGAAGGAGGCTGATGCTGGAGAAAGAAATAAGATTTTCGATTTACTGAAAAAATACCACCTGAGTCAACCTAGGAGTGGAATTACCCGCGACTCGAAGAAAAGTCGACGGTTTGGTATTATGATGCAGCTGCCTCCAAGGTATAATTTCTCAAACTTCTTGTTTTAATCTCGGCTATAGTATTCAAAGCAATACAGAGTTAGAAGTAAAGACGGCAGACGGCAGGAAGAAGCAGATTTCGTGGGCAGAGAAATTGAAAAGAATATTCGGATTGTCTCGTCCAGCTTCAACTGCTCTTGAAGACAGCAGGGTTCAAAATATTTCGGAAATTAATATGCTGAATCAAACGAATCTTTCTCAGAGCAATACAACTCGCGTCCTTTGAGTACTTACGCCTGGACAGAAAAAGAGTTCTAAGCTGGCAATGTATGAAGATATTTGATATTTACATATCATAGAAATTGCTATTTCGTTGAATCTTTAATGAGTTTTGTTGCAATTACTTATTTTTTGTCAAATAGCCTCGTTCTACAACGCAAGATTACTTTGTGGTTTAAAATAAATAATTGGGAATAAACTGATTGGTACAACTATTTGTGAAAATGCTTTTCAAACCTTGGTTTATAGGTAGAGACTAAAATTCGTCGGGCGATGACTCGTTGAGGTCATATTACGCAAAATTATCCAATTCATTAATAATGGAGCTGAACGCGAGAAACTTTACTACGTGATGAAAAAGTCATCGTGAAGCAAGAATTCAGAAAGCTGTTTCCATATTTTCTTTTTAATTGTGGGGTATTCGGATTAAAATTTCAAATTTGTCAATAATCACTTGTTTTCCATGCATAATCCCTTTCTGAGTCACAAAAGTGGACGCTTTTTCTCAACAATCATTTTTGAGTACATTACATGCTTATTCTCAAGCATTTACAAAATTGAAATAACTCTTTTATTAAAAGAATTAAAGTTGTAAATATTAGAACAAGAATTTAGAAAACGAACTTAATAGAGACTGCAAAACATAAATTTCCAGATTTTAAGAATCGATCCTAATTCTTAGAATTGATCTTAATTTTTCTGAGAAAAACAACGAGATTCTATGAGCAATAAAATTTGATCACATCGTCTAAAGTAGAGTGTAAACTCAATGGAAAGGTTTTAGATCCATCGCCACTAAAACTATGTCTTCAAAGCATGAATTTCGCGTCAATCTGGTTGAAGTTGCTTGTAATCCTTAAGTAAAGAATAATGCTACTCAATGATGCCAATAGAGCTTGCAGCAATTACACGCTTGAGCGAGGAGATGTTATGGCCTTTTTTTGTGAAGCAAAGCTCAATTGAGTCTCAAAGCAGTAAGGATGGTTTTAAGGACTTAGCAAGGAGATTTAAAAAGCGATCAAATTCCTGAAATGGTATTGTTTATGTTCAGAAGAATTCTGTTGCTTTGCAAGAAATTTTCAGTACAAGGTAATGTGATTTCTAATCCTTGAACAACCTTGTATTTATCCAGATGAGACGCGTCGATGAATACCAGTAGCTCAACATTTGTTAATTTTTGGAGCCAATAATTCATCATTGAGAAAAGCCCTCCTCTAACTGAATCTACTAATAACCTTCCCAAAAAAACAAAACAAAACTGGACATCGTGTATGTGGTGATGCAGAACGGTACATGAATGAATTTTCACCATGCTTGGAAATTTTGTACGAAAATCGAATTGGAATGGAACTACATTTTTTACTTGCTTGATTTATTTTAATTTTTTTCATTTCGTCAGTCAATAAATCCAGATATCGGTTATTTCTCTTGAGCAAAACCCCATGAAAAATTTGTTCTAAAATAATCTCAGAACACTTCGAGAGATTTTAATAAGCATACCACAAAACAGAATTTTCGTGAACTAATTAAATTTTTCTGAAGGACATTTTTCAAATCCTCATACAGAAAATGCTTGTGTATAAGAGTGTCATAAGGTGCCTATGCAAACCTCCAGCTTCAATGAAGGGAGACTATCGATACGCAGAAAGAAAATATCTCAATATCGCAATCCTGCTGCAAGCTGTTTTGAGTCTCGCTCCTAAAATACTTTCATACTTCATCGATATCAATTGTAACGCAAAAAGAGCTTTCTTTGTGATGCCAATGTATCTGCTTTTTGCGGTTTTTATGTATCTCAGAAGTTACCAACTGCTCACAGCAAGTATGATGGCTAGCTCACTATTGGTTGTAGTTCATTATTGGATGTCAGTGGATCGAGGCATTGTACTATTCACGCCTTTCTTCTTCCTTATTTTCTCAGCAACATTTATTCCCTCGAAGAAATTCTTTATTTTTGGATACTTCTTCATCGTTACGATCTCCTACTTTTTCATCCAGAACAGATTGATCGAATTTCTTCAAACAGCACCCCGGGAAGAAATCGTTACTGTATTTCAAAAGTCCTTTACTGGGATGCTACAAATTTTTTCCATGTCGTTCTGTCATGTACTCATTGGAAGAATTCTTCAAGAAAAAATCAATCAAAAGCTGTTGGCGCTAAAAACAACCGTAGCGACTCAGAACCAGGAACTCAAGAAAGTAAACGAAGACCTCGTCAAAGCGCTAGAAAGCCGAGAAAGTTTTATTCTCAGTTTTTCACATGAGACTCGCAACCCTCTGAACGGTATTCTTGGGAATTTATATTTACTCTCTGAAACTGACCTCAGTTCAACAAAGGGAAGGCAGTATCTTCAAAAAGCCAATATTTGTGCGAAGATATTGAATAATATTTTGTTGACGATCTTGGATTCAAGGCGAACAGGTCTGTCAGCGATAGATATCAAGCTCAAGCCCCAAACGGTTGATATGGTTGTTTTCATAAAAGAAATATGGATTTTATGCCGAGAGATCATCAGATCCAAGGAAATAACTCCAATTCTTGAGGTATCTCCTCAGTTTCCGCGGTGGTTGGTTTTCGATTCAGAGAGAATAACGCAAGTGGTGATGAACTTGGTCAGCAACGCGATGAAGTTTACTCTGAAAGGATATATTAAAGTGTCATTTATTTGGAAACCTCATTGTGAAGAAAATTGTCCGGAAGTGGAGAATACGATGTTCTTTACTTCATATAAAATGAGAGTCGAAAGAGAATGTAGTCAAGATCATGGCGTTTATTCACATGAATGGTTTCATAAAACAACCTTTGAGGAAAAAGGTACGCTGTTTATCAAAGTTGAGGATACTGGCTGCGGCATCAGCGAGTCAAACCAAAAAATCATTTTTGAGAAATTCTCGCAAGTACATGACAAATCTGAGCTCAAAAGTCTCGGGTTAGGTTTAGGATTATGGATTGCCAAAGCAATTGTGAAACTACATGAAGGTGACCTTCTCTTGAGCAGCAAAGAAGGCATTGGAAGCTGTTTTACGGCTACGATATCCAACTTCAACAACATCTGAACAAGATCAACCCTCCCCCCTATTGCCCAACGTACTCTCCAAAAACGGAGCTGATCTCAAGAAATTTTCGCTGAGAGGATTAATCGTTGAAGATATTCCCATTAACCAAAACATAAACTCCGAAATGCTTAAAAAATGCGGGTTTACCCATATCGAAATCGCTGCGGATGGCCAAGAGGGTCTCAATATTTTCAAAAAGAGGGGGCCAAATTATTTTGACCTCGTTACGATGGATCTTGAGATGCCTATCATGAAAGGAAAAGAAGCCATGGCTCTCATTAGACAGTGGGAAGCCGAAAACAAGATTGCGCCGACGAAGATAATAGTGATTAGTGGTAACGCCATTGAGAAAGAAGTTAATGAGTGTCTAGATGTGAATGGAAATATTCGCGCAGACGCTTTTTTAGAGAAGCCATGTGGATATAGAGCGCTCAGAGACACGATAAAGCGGTTTGAGTTAGGTGCCAAAGAGCAGCTGCGGGCCAGTAGAAAAACCTCTTCGAGTCTGAGAAATGAAATATTTTCTCTGTCAGAGAAACCGAAAATTTTATTCGCAGATGACGATTCCTTTAATCGCGATATTCTGACAGCATATGCTGAAAAGATGAACTTGGAGTACTTTGCAGCTCAAGACGGAGAAGAGGCATGTGCTATCTTCGAGAAAAACTACGAAGAATTGGACGTTATTTTGCTGGATTATAAAATGCCTTTGATGAATGGAGTCGAAGTTTGCGATAAAATCAGGAAGAAGATGGCAATGTGTGATAAGAAATGTCAGATATACCTCTTAAGTGGGGTTGCTCGAGTAAGTGATGAAATTTCTCGCAAATTTGATGGAGTTGTGTCAAAACCGTTAACATTTGAAAAATTTGAGGAACTCATTTCAAATAGATAGAAATATCTTAGAAGGCATATAATTAATGTCGGGAAATTTGTGGATCCTCTAGGAATTTCTGTATGAAATACAATTTTTTATATGAGCTGAACGTATTCTGAATATAAAAATCAAATAAAATGAATGCAATATTAGAGATCTCAGTTCTCAAATGAATGATTAATTAAGAACTTAATTAAAAGCGATTTAATTGCAGGGCTTGAAAAAAAAAAATTCGTAAGGAGCAAAAATGCTCTTAAGAGACGAGGAAAAAGATATAAGTGAGCCAAGGTGTCAATTAATGCATCTCTCAGAGACTTAACTAGTTAAAATTGAGGAAAATCAATCTTGTTATATGTATATTCAACACATTTCCGACAAATAAATGAATATCTTTCAATATTAGAAGTCAAGTTTACAAGTTATTATAAACTTCCCAGCACCTTTGCATCGTGTCTCAAAAGAGCGACTCAGTGCTACTTCATTCGTTCTAAATTCTCGTTCCGCAAACCTTTGATGAGGGATGAGTTCATGAGCTATTGTCTGTGAAAATTGATTCATGGGATATGTGGGGAGGAGAAAAAGAAACGACACATGTAAACTTGGTTGTCCTAGTTAAACGTCACTGTTCAGTTGACTCGGACACAAAATCCTATTCATCACTCAACTCAGCGTAGCAAAACTCCAGATAAAATAAATCAATTAAAAACACCCGAATAGGAATGCTCACATACAAAAAAATTGTGAAGCTTCTATGCAATCCTCCGGCAGAGTTGAAGGAAGACTATCGATATGCTGAACGGAAATACCTTAACATAGGCTTTTTAACCCAGCTTTTGGTCAGATTTGTGCCAACGATGGTCTCTCTATTCTTTGATATCAACCACAACGCAAAAAGAGATCTTCTTATCTTTCCTTTATATGGAATCACAGTTCTGTGCTTGTATTTCAGAGCTTACAAAATGTTCACAGCAATCATGATAATTGGAACAGTATTAGTGCAAATTAGCTATTGGTTATCGGTGGATAGAGGAATTGCGTTATTTACCCCGTTCTTTTTTCTAATCTTTTCCGGGACGTTTATTCCATCCAAAACGTTTCTTGTAGCAGGGTTTGCTTTCGTGTTCACGGTTTCCTGTTTTATTATTAAGGCAAGGCTCATCAACTTCCTTCGGACAGCGCCTCAAGAAGAAATTGTGGTTTGCTTTGAAAAATCGTTTACTACGATGCTAGTAGTCATCTCAATGTCCTTTTGTAATTTGCTCATTGGGAGGTTGATCCAAGAAAACGTCTATCAAAAGCTGCATTCACTCAAAACTACTGTCGCAAATCAAAATCACGAACTCCAGCAAATGAACCAAAACCTCACGAAGGCTTTAGAGGGCAGAGAGAGTTTTATCTTGAGTTTTTCCCACGAAACTCGCAATCCTCTCAATGGGATCATCGGAAATTTGCATTTACTCGCTGAGACGGATCTCACATCAAAAAAAGCAAAAGAGTACTTGCAAAAGGCAAATATCTGTGCTAAAATATTGAATAATATCCTTCTGACTATTTTGGACTCTCGAAGGACAGGCCAGTCAGCCATAGATATTCATTTAAAACCTCAGACTATTGACATGTCGAATTTTGTTCGAGAGGCTTGGATCCTTTGTAGAGAAATTATGCGCGGTAAGGATATCACTCCAATTATTGAAGTGCCTCATGGGTTTCCTCGGTGTTTGGTGTTTGACCCAGAGAGAATAACGCAAGTTGTGATGAATTTGGTAAGCAACGCGATGAAGTTCACGCAAAAAGGATACATAAAAGTATCATTCGACTGGATGCCCCATTTCCAGCAATTTCATCAACCTCAGCCTCGTGATCTGAAGGTTACTGAAAACATGGTGTTTTTCACCGCCGAAGACACGAAAATCAAGAAGGAACTTGACTACGAGCATGACACTTATACTTCTGAATGGTTTCAAGCAGGCACTCTTGACGAGAAAGGACTCCTGTTGATCTCGGTCGAAGATACAGGCTGTGGCATTAGTGATGCGGATCAACAGATTATTTTTGAGAAATTTTCTCAGGTAAACAAAGACGGTGAATCGAAAAATCTGGGATTGGGGTTGGGTTTATGGATTTCCAAGGCAATCGTAAATTTGTGCGAAGGCGAGATCAACTTAGCGAGCAAAGAGGGTATTGGAAGTCGCTTTACAGCTTCAATTTCGACAATTTCAAGGCCTTTTGCTGGCGGAGTTCAGTCTCCAGCTAACCCCAAGAACTCTCTACCAACTCAGATTACCAGTGCAACACACAAGCGATCGCAACGAAAAGCTCTGGTTGTTGAGGATTTTCCTATCAATCAGACTATCAACTCTGAAATGCTCAGAAAGTGTGGATTTAGCCACGTTGAAATTGCTGCGAATGGTATGGAAGGTGTCGATACTTTCAAAAAGAAAGGACCTAACTACTTCGATCTGGTCACAATGGATCTCGAAATGCCGCTCATGAAAGGAAAAGAAGCCATGGCCCTCATGAGAAGATGGGAGAATGAAAATAATCTTACTCCAACAAAAATAGTAGTGATCAGTGGGAATGCGATTGAAAAAGAAATGAAGGAATGCCTCGATTTTCGAGGGGAGATACGAGCAGATGAATTTTTAACGAAACCTTGCAGCTATAAAACGCTGGCAGAAACCATAACCAAATTAGAAAGCAAAATGGACATGCAGCCTATTAACAAGAGGAAAACCTCTAATTTTGCAGGGAGGCAAAATATCTCTGGTAGGAAAAGACTAAAAATATTATTTGCAGATGATGACGCCTTTAATATTGACATTCTGAAGTCATATGCACAAAAACTGAATTTAGAATATCTTGCTGCGAAAGATGGAGAAGAAGCTTATAGTTACTTCGAAAGACATTACGATTCTATAGATATGGTCTTTTTGGATTTTAATATGCCTAAAATGAATGGCTCAGAAGTTTGTGACAGGATTAAGAAGAAAATGGAATCGTTTCAGAAGAAATGCAAGATTTTCTTATTAAGTGGAATGAACAAACTTGGTGACAAAATTATGATGAAATTTGACGGGGTTATTCAAAAACCCTTCACTTTTGAAGAGTTTGAAAATGTTATCTCAGAGAATATTCATTAATGAGATCAACTATTTCTGAGCCCATCCATAACATTATTCATAACAAATTGTATACTTCACGCTAGATGTTTAAAAATTCATTCTTTCGGCTTCGCTCAAAATATTAGACCTTTTTTCTCTAAGATGACACTCAGGTCCTGAGAGAAACCAAAGGAATCAACGTCTCTCTTGTGAAAGTTCAAGACTCTAGTAAGCTATAATTACTGTGAGTTAGTTTTACGATAATTACTATATGTATTTGTTCTACTTTCTATAGTTACTCTTTATTAAAATGAGCATAATGAATTATTGATTTTAGAAAGCATTACTATATGATTATTAATAAGCCCTCTTTGTCTTAGTAGCAGAGCATGATAGTTACTCTTAAATAGAACTTGCCTTATTGTAATTTGAAAGTATTCAATCAATTGCTGTTTGTATGTATGTTATAATTTCATGCTTTAGAATTCGGCTTGAGTTTTGATAGCTTTAAATACTAATAAATCAATGATTTTTTTCGTATTACTATACTAACCTAATTTAAATTGATCTCTATTACCAAGGACAACTCCCTTCATTGTAGTTTATAGGTTTGCTATTCAATCTGCATCTTTTTCCCAGAATGTAAATATTACCGAGTTACGAGCACTCATTTAACTTCGATTCAAAATTGAGTTAATTTGGTAAATTATCATTACAATAATTTTTCTAAATACAAATTTCATTATAATTATTTTCGTACTTTTTTCTGAAAAATAGTAACTCTCACGAACGCTCATCATGCCAGAGGAACTAATCAAGCATTGGTTCACTAGATAGTAAGGAAATGTTTTATGTCGAATTATGAGATTTTTATTCAGGTAGCTTTAAGTAACTGCGAAGAAAACGTTGAGACAAACTCGAATTTAGATTGATACAGATCTTATTTCTAAAGGAATTGGAAGATAGCAATATTTGTTGCACCTAGTGAGTTGATCAAATCAAGATTTTTCAGAGGATTCTTGAGATATAGTTCAGAGAGAGTGCTCAGAACTGATAGGTGAAGTTTAATTGAAGAGAGTATGAGAGAAGCACCGAGCCGCACAATAAAGAAGCTTAATTAAGAACCTTTCGATTGAACTGTTTTGCTTTTTGTTTTTGACGGTAATATAATAGCACATTTAAATCGAATTACCAAACTATAATATCCGAATGTCTACATTAGTCTCTCTGAACGAAAAAGAATAGGAAAAGTCTTATAGAAAAATCTCTCCTTAGTTTGGATGGCTTCCGCTAAAATGACTGTTCCAGTCAGCATTCTTAGGCTTAGCTTGGCGGCAACTTCGAAGTATTGTATCAGCAACAACAAAAAGAATGGAAATTAATCCGAAAAGTCAATGTTAGAGGAAACCTGACGAATAGAATGTGAATAGAATGCGCTTAACAAATACCTATTTTGCATCGTTTGTTTGCATGCAGACCGATTTCAAGTTCGTAAAAGAGAGAACTGACATCCATTGGATAAAGTTAAGTCTCTTCCTAATGTTTCCTTCAAAACCAAGGAAATTTTGAGGATTGCAGTGATTCATTGTTGCTATGACAAGAAAGAAAAAACGTGAAAAACACAATGGAGGATATGAACTTACGTGTCGATGAAAAAGAAAAGAGAATTAGCAAACAATTTATGGTCTACTGCAATTCTTCTCATTGCACAGAGAACCTTAATTAATAGCCGAGAGAGCATGTTTTTAACATTTTCATTGCTAGTGACATCACAAGGCGCAAAGCTTTGCCTCTGATACCAAATTTAATATCTTCAAAATACGATTTAGGACAGATGAAGTTGTTAGGCAGACTTCTATCCTCCTGTAGTCATGATTTTTTCATCATGATGTAATTTCTCATCGGAGCAGCGGTAGAGTATGTTCATGCTAAGAAAAACATTTCACAACAGCTTCGACGTTGAATTGAACTTTTCTTTAGAATTCCTGATTTAGCGTTCCAAAATTAGACGAATAATTTCGAATTTTTGTTAGGTTCAAAAATTCCTTTATTCTTTCCAAACTTTGTGTTTGTTTCATAGATTTCATTTCAGCTTCCGAAATTCTTTCAGAGTCGAACAGAATACGGCTTATTTAAATTAAATAAATTTAATCCCTTAGACCTGGATTTTAACAACCAAGTTTTCCCTCCCTCCTGCTGAAATGCATGCAGAATTAAAGCAAAGAGAGATTTGCAATCGTTAATATTGATGTATTTTTGTTGAGAAAAAAGAAATGTTAATGGAATACCTAATTAATGAACAAACAATTTGGTTAGAATTTAGGAGATATAGTTTGCTGTTGAATTAAATAAAGTGTAATAAAGCCATTTGGCTACAATTACAATACATCTGAAGTCTATGTGTTGAAATTTTCAATTTCTCTGGAACATCGCTTGCGACAGGAGAGACTTGGATGAGCAATATACCTTTACCTAACTTCATATAACAGCAGAATAAATCAAACATCTCAAAACACTCATCAATCATTGGAACAGTCACAAAATCAATTACATACTACAATTTGCTTGAAAAAGAGGAATCGCAAACTTCCTTTTCTTTCAAGTATTGAGAGGCAGCATTCCTATTAGAACTGTCACTTAGGTACGAATTAATTTCCATAAGCAATGTGCAGAGGAAGACTATACCGAGCATTGTTTCTAACTGAACGGCTTAGACAGTCTCATTTGAAATCTAAAGACTTTGCATAAAATAATTTACTTGAAAAATCCTAAATTAGATTATTTTCGAGATTCTCATTTCAAATTCGTCAAACTGATTATTATTATTGTCTCAAGGGCACAGGTTCGTTGCCTTTGAATCAGCAGAATGTTCCGGTTGTATCCTCACATAGTTGAGCAGAAACCAGACCAATATTCTTGAGAATCATAAAACCGAAGAGATTTTAGACTTGTGGCCTTCGCGTAGCATTTATTTTCTTCCACCGGGCCAGTTAGCAAGGGAAACAATGCAGAGAAAACTGAGTATAGCCGGTCTTTGGAAATTTTGGTATGAATATTGCTTTAGAATCAGTTGTTTAAAAAATTTTGTTTAAAAAAATTCCAGTATTCTCTGCTCCTGAAGCTATAAAAACATTAACCTCTCAATTAAATTATGAGCTATTAATTTAATTGACGAGTGATTCTTGGGATAAGTACCAAGCTGTTTCTGTCGAGCATAAGATAAAATTTTCAAAAGAATAGCAATATCGTACAAGAAGTTGCGAGGGCTTTCTGTTTGTTTATTTATTTTGGGGGGTTTGGCTGTTAATTATCAATTAAAACTGAAATTTTTCGAAAAGATTCGATTTTGAATTAATTAGTAACAAATGATTAATAGGTTTCATTGAGAAATTGAACTTCAAAGATGAAAGAAAACGACCCAGATTCCTAGAACCTGAAAAGATGCATACTTGCAGAGACTATCGCTGTTGTATAAAGGAATGTTTGGAGTGACAAAAACGTATTAGCGCTTTTACTGCTTGGGATTTATTTAAAAATTAATAATTCGAGATTAAATACTTTACGGGAATAAAAGAGTATATTAATTGCTTTCCGCTCGTTTCTTGAATACATTTTTCTCAACGCAGCTTTCTTAACGGAAGATATTCTAAGCTGCTTCGCTCGATTTTCTAATGACTACCAAGAAGAGAAATTCAAATCACACTTCTCATCATACCAGTGAAAGTATTCGCTGTAGATAAAGCTTGAGATTTCATAGACCAGCCAATGCTATATCAATGGCTGGTCACAACAGCTTTGAGACCTCGTAAAGAGGTCACTACATCAGAAATACCCAAGCAAGAGAAATCAATCCATGAGACCATAAAAAGGTTTGTGCGATGACGTTGCTTGCATCATTAATTTGGTTTGGAAGATTAAATTTAACTGCATTATTAAGTTATTACTATACTCATTCTAAGGAATTTATTGATTCTATGATCAAAAATCGACTTCTAATTTTAAGCTGGTATTTATTTTTGATTATAACTTATTCCTTTTGAAAAATGAACTTTGTAAAAATTTTGCTGCTGGACTACAATACTTCAAGGAGTCGCATCCAAAAGCCATGGTTTGAAAGGATTCTTCTGGCGATCAACGCGTTACAAGTGATTTCCCTCGTGGCCATACAGCAGCTGGGCGTTAAAGATAAATTTTCAGGAGCCGTTAGCACGATTATTTCGCTATTCAATCTCCCCTATCTTTGCTTTGCTCTAAGCATCACTCCATACATTTTTCTCTTTGGATTCCTGTTCTTGTTCAGTTGTTATCCCATAATGATTATGATCTATCTTATACGAAAGAACTACAATCTGAAGAGCTATCACTGGCTATTAAATCCTATCCCAAAGATAAATCTTCAAATTTTGTTTCAAGAACTCTTGCTACCAGCTTCCCTAGCGATCTCCATGCAAGCGATATTCCCAGATAACTTCTCAAGCACCAAAATTTCTCATACCTCAAGCATCACCCTCGGGATCATACTTACTGTTCTCACATTAGCATTGAATTTTTTCCTGCTTTTCGTGACGTTGCCATTTATTTATGAAGTCGAATCGATGAATCATCAATTCAGTGGGAAAGTCAAAGACATTATTCGAAACATTTCAATTTTGATTCTGACGGTGCTTTCTTATAATAACGAGAAATCCATTGGAGCGCTCATCTGTCTAGGTGCACATCTTTGTTTTGACACCCTGGTGTCTCTCGTTTACGGAAGATTCTCAAACGTTTCAACGGAAGAATTCTTCCTCAAAATAAGAGCTGGACAAATAGGCTTTTATTTCATTCTGATAGCCCCAAAGATCATCCCAAATCAAGGAAATTTGATGAGTAGTCTGCTATTTCTGCTCATGATTCCAGCTATACTCAAAGTATTCTCCAATCTTCGTCAATGGAGAAATAAATTGATAAGTAGATACGCTGTCGACCAAATTTTTCGAGGCAATCCAAGTAGCATGATACAATCATCAATGATTGATGTCGTAGTGAGACAATTGTTCTATCAATTTTCTCACCTCACAAAACACAAATCCGAAATTTTTGATCTCATTGAGCCTCTCATTCAATCGAGAGCTTGGAGCCACCTTCAAAAAGTCTTCTTCAGAAAGAAGCGGAAACGATATTTGCCCAGACTCAAAGTTTGGAGCCGTCAGAACATATATTTAAGTCTTCGATGCAAGAGAGCTTTTGTAAACTTATAGCAGACATCTATTCTGCATGCATGAGACACCAAGCTCGAAATGTCAGAAGCAAGAGACTTAGCACAAGTATTTATTTGTCGCATGCAATTTTTCATAAAGATGTCACAAAAAACTATGGCAAGGCCCTGATCATTCTAACGGAGTTGAAGAAATTGTTAGGGTCTATCTCTAATGTGATTACCTCTTGTCATATCGAGTTAATTCAAATGGAATTGCAGGTTCTAATTGCAGGAAGCGATTCCCAAAAGACCATATCTGCTAAAGAACTCTTTGACTTCCTTGACAAAACTGAAGCAGTACAACGAACTATAGAAGAACACATCTCCGAAGTGTTTTCTTTCTATGCCTTGCTCAAGAGACCAGTTATTGAAATTGACGAAATCAAATCTCAAGGTGAAAAATTATTGAACAAAAGAGAAGAAATAATTCAGGAACTCGATCGACTAGTGACAATCAATCAATTTCATCAACAAACGATTCTCCTTTACGACTATTTTCTTTCGGAAATCGCTGAGACCAAAGCAGATGGAATCTTCTCTGAAATTCAAAATAAGATGGACATTTATAATGTCGCGGAATATTACTTTCTTTACAAACAGCGTCTAACAACTAAGGATATCCGGTCCGCTACTTTTGGATGGGACATGACCATAGAATTTTTCGCAAATAATCTCCTCAGCTCCTCAGATCACATGGTGCTCGTGGTTAACTTGATCCCGGAGAAGATCGGCAAAATTGAGCGGTGCTCCAGCAATCTTCCACTCTTACTCAACTTCACCGAAAACGAGTTTCTTCAGCTAAATATCATGGAATGTGAACTCACCTTATTCAATCAGAAGAACCTTCCTCTATTGCAGGAAAAGGTCCTCAAAGGAGAAGTGAAAGTTGACCAAATTCCAGAGAAAGAAAGAGTCTTGTACTTGAGAGCAAAGACAGGTGAAGTTCTTTCTTTCTTATATGTTGCCGATATAGAAATCTACAATGAGAGTCCCTGCGTCACTTGTTATTTAAAACTGCAGAATAAATGGGAACAAAACTTTATTCTCTACAATCTTAAAGAAGAAGAGAACTGTGAAATATTGGGGATTGGAAAAGGTTTATCAAACATCTTTTCCGATCCCAGGCTCTTTCTAACCAGTTATAGAATTACAGACCTGGTTCCATCGATCAAGAATGAGAATGATAGAGGGGGCACTGCATGGAAAGAGTTGGATGGTTATTTATATGTTCCCAACGACATGAATGGAAAAGGTAGTTCGCACAGCCAGCGAATCTATAAAATTACCTATTTGAAGCAGATCAAAAAGCTCTCCTTAATTAATAAAGAAATTGGATTTGTTAGTATAATGAGCTGCTCCCCTTTGTACAAGAGACCCGAGACGTTTGAGAAAATGAATTCTTCAAATGCCCTCATGGAAGAGATAAGATCTCCGGTGTTATTCGAGTTACTCCAATTTAATTCCCAACCTATCCAATCTCCTACGGATGATCTCCTTCTCATCAATGACAATAATTCTGCCGACAATCGAAAAAAGACCTCTTTATTGAGAGATTTAAAGTCTTCGAAACCCACCAAACAAATTTCTCTGCAATTTTCCTCTTCCGCCCATCTTGATAACGAAAGAACAAGCGCGATCGAACCTGAAGTACATTCCGAAGGTCTTTCTAACAAGCCGAGTCTTTCACACACATCGCCCTTGCCACTAGTAATCGGCCCAAAGCAAAAACGAACTCTTCCAAGCTCCTATTTGGAAATCAAAAAGCTTGATACGGTGGAACTGAGGTTACATTATGCAGGTCAAAATTATGAATCAACATTAAACCCAGAAGACAGGCTGCAGCTCAGAGGAGAACACTCTGAATCTTCCAATCAATCAAGAGATTCTCGAGAATTTGGCTTTCAAGCAAATAATGGTTTATTCTATCGTAATCACAAGCGAAAAGAGAAAAAGAAG
>ENA-UOTZ01001513-UOTZ01001513.1-compost-metagenome-genome-assembly--contig:-NODE-1513-length-15530-cov-15.524429_pt1 | contig 15530 bp, 8 predicted proteins | sample MGYA00238144_ERZ746983 | MGnify/ENA primary metagenome ERZ746983 (study PRJEB28759, sample SAMN06268863) | compost metagenome | isolation source: single cell | place: USA: California, Emeryville, Joint...
TAATAGGGGTAGAGTAATGGTAAGTCTTCCCTTCACGACCAAAATCGACCGCTGTTTGATTCATCTGATCGAAAGTTGTGTCCATTGTTGTATTATTGAGGTTATCTTCCGCGATGAAGGTCATATCGTTCATTTTGCTTATCAATTTTGGAGTTGATTTCGTCTCGAGTCTTTGTTTCTGTTGAGAGAGGTTTTGAATCCCTTTAGTAATGAAATCAGCATGTAGCTTCTTAATTGGTCTAAGGTCATCTAGCTCAGAGATGTACTTAAGAAACGGAATGAGCTTTTTCAGCTCTTCGTCGTTCTTGTTCGAGTAAAAGTCAAGGATTTTCAGGCCGTTGTCACGTTGTCTGCGGAAATTTTCTTCAAGGTTATCGATGAAGACAACATGCTTCAGGTCTCTGCCAATGAGGCTAAGGTCTTTTGTGATCCCTCCGGTTAGGTCTCGCGGACAGTGAGCTCTGTGGAGAATATACGAAATGTGTCTCTTTGTATCGATATGGTTGATGACGGTTGTTGCGTACTCCTGTTCCCCGGCAGTATAGATAACCAACTCGTAAATCTTTGACATTTGCTCAAGAAACTCTTCTAAATACGGTCGCTTGAGAATGTAGAACCGAGTCCCATCTGCTAATCTCACAATGGAGTCCGGTCGGGACTCTGGAACGGTTGAAGCATGGATAAGCGTTTCATCCAAATCTAACACTAATGTTTTCATTCCTCGGTGTTGAGGAGCTTTGTGGGGGAGATATGGACCCTGGCTGGCAGAGGTAATAGATTCTCTTCTGCTGATAGAAGTGATTGACGAGATTTGGGATTTTTCGAGAGGAATCGCGCTTGATAACGAAAGAAAACTCGCTTTTCCATGAGAATTTGAGAGTGAGGGTCTTGTATTGAGGTTCTCATATCTGACTCCGGATGAAGAAGGGAGACCTCGATCTTGGAGCACTGATGTCAAGCGGTCTTGAACTGGAGTCCCGAACGAGGAGGCATACTGCTGTGAGGAAAAGCTATAGCTGCTGAAGATGTTTTGGAGCTGAGGGCGCAGGATTTCTGACATTGACGTAGCAGATTTTGTTAAATTTTTTTTTTTCAAATTTGTTTTCAATAATTTTTTGAAAGTCCGATGGTATCTGTTTAAATTTGGCAATAAAAGTTCTAAAGATGCTTTTTTTTCTGTCCGAGTTAATTGTTTCAGTACGACCTTTAAATTCATTAATTCAGAAAATTCATTTAATTTCCGTTTAAGTGACTGGATACTGAAATTTTAAAGTGGATCATCTGTTTTCTTAACGGGGTGCTTTCCTTTAAAACCCAAGGGGTAATTCCAACCAAAGCATCTAAGATCTAAAAGAGGAATTCACCACTCTAGGTTGTACAATTACTTTGTTTAATCCCAATAAATTTACTAAGACAACAGATTTCTGAAGAGAAAAATGTATATTTCGTGTTAACGCTATGGTTTGTATTCGCTATTTAAGTTATTAACATTGATTTTTTTAGGTTTTGTTGATAGAAAGCTCAAGACATAAAGGCATTAGGAAAGCTTATGCATGAAAAACAGAAATTCTGAAAGAGCATTATCTTAAATAAAACGCTGATTGAGAGGTACTCTCTTGAAATATTAGCTTTCAGCTCATTTTGGATAAGAAGTTTCGAAAAATAATGCAGAGCTTTGCGCCACATGGCTTAGGCAATAACCCAGGCATTAGCGTTTAAGAGACGGGAATAATACTGTCAATTAGTCAACAAATCCCTGGTCTGATTGTTCGATCTAGAGTTTTTGGTGTGAATTACTGCTTGACCATTAAATCAAGTAAAAACCACTTAGAATATTTTATAGAAGTTTTTAGAATGAAAATTTGCGATTGAAAAGGTGTTTCAGAATTTCTGAAACTATACTCAGAATTCGGAATTAATTACTACAATGCGAACAATTTGCCAATTTGAGCTTAAAAACTTCCAATTATGGAGCCATTGAGGTTCATTCCTTTTAAGAAGGAGGTACTGAAGGGAGGAAGATATTTCAGAATTTGGGCTTGTGGTAGCAGAAATTTGAATGTGGAGGCATTGATTTGCAAAAAGTGCGTTAAGAAGGTCAGACTAATGGGATATTAAGCTCTCTCAAAGCAAAGGCAACAGGCTTGGGTTTATTTATTCGTGATGGTTTTAGATTGATGTGGCTGAAAAACTTTCTATCATTAGATGAACAAAAGCAAGATAACTTTTTTCAAAATCTACATTAGACGTTATAATTGTGTTGGCTTCAATGTATTTGGTAGATCACTAACTAAGACTTCAATTCATAATGCTTGTGGAGCTAGGTTTCTAACCAGCAATCATCCATCTTTAATAATGAGAGGTGTAACTAATAGACAAAGCTTTGCATTGTAAAGACTTGTGAGCAGAATCCTTTCTTGCCGGAGCAATAAAGATAATGCTGCGGACAACCACGCAAACTTCTTGAGACAAACTAATTGCCAAGGAAAATACTCCAATGATTTTTCGAGAGATGTTGATATCCATTGAATTGACTAAAATTGGCTCCGACTGATTCCTCTCATTTCTATGACTCATAACATCAGATTGATTGAGAGAAGCTTTCAAATCGAAAAACGGCGTTTTTCTAGCACAGAGACCGGAATTTATAACTACAAGTAAATCAAAACATTGGAATGCGAATTTGGTATTTTAATCTGTAACTTAAACGTTTCGTTTACATTAACTCAGAAAGTCCAATTGCCAAATGCGAGTCCGAGGATTTAGTTTGTTCTGAGCACATTCCTAGCTTATATAACCTCAAACATTTTCTTCTACCTGTTTATTATTTCATAGTTTATGGAAATTGTTTCCGCTTCTCAATTACTCTCAATTAATAATTTCAAGAGTGAGAAGATCACATTAAAACAACCAATGTTAATCTATTATGCTTATGAGATTTCATAAAGTGCTTCCAAGCACATTGCATCTCATCTAATTAGATGTATTTTAGTTATTCTTAAGGTCTTCTTCATACTGAATGTTAACTTTTTTACAGAGCCCATTCTTCATCGCTTCAGCCTTAATTGGCTCGATGACACTCTCATCTTCAATGGTAGGTGGAATCTTTGGTTCCTCGCCGTCAACGATAGCCCTCAGAATGTTTCTCAAGATTTTCCCGCTCCTTGTCTTGGGTAATTTCTCCACGATCATGCATTTTTGGAAGCTTGCGACTGGACCAATATCTTCTCGGATTTTCGCAATGAGTTCCTTCACAATAGCAGCTTTTTCTCGATCAACTCCTGTTTTCAAGACAACGAATCCCACGGGGATCTCGCCTTTCAGTTCATCCTTAGCGCTGAGCACAGCCGCTTCGACTATATCCTTATGACCAGTTAGCACCTCCTCCATCTGCGAGGTACTCAGTCTGTGGCCAGCAGTATTTATGATATCATCAACTCTCGTCGTGACATGTAAATAGCCTTTGTCGTCGATGAACCCTGCGTCTCCAGTGAAATAGAAGCATGGAACAGGCTTGAGATACCTATCGACAAAAGCCTTATCGTTCTTGTATAATGTAGTCATAAACGACGGTGGCATTGGTAGCTGGATGCATACATTTCCAAGAGTGTTTGGAGGAAGATGGTGGCAGTCTTCGTCTATGATAGTCACTCTCATACCTGGAGCGGGCTTTGTTGTACTGCCAGGTTTCACGGGGAAAGTGTGCAAATTTACGAAATTCGTGCCGATAGACCAACCGGTCTCAGTCTGCCAGTAGTTGTCATTAAGCAAGCAGGTTTTTGGAAGACAATCGAGGAGCCAGTTGCAGGTTGGGATATCAACTCGTTCTCCTGCCATAGAAAAACTGGCCACGTTGCTCAAGTCTGCCTGCTTGATGTGTTTGCCTTCAGGATCTTCTTTGCGAACAGCTCTCATCGCAGTCGGAGAAGAATAAATGCCTCTGACTTTGTATTTCTCAGCTGTTCTCCAAACGATACCAGCATCAGGAAGGTTCGGCTTCCCTTCAAACAATACAGTCGCACTACCATTGATCAATGGACCATAGATGATATAAGAATGACCTACGACCCATCCGATGTCTGAAGTAGCCATGTAGACATCACCAGGTTTCAGGCCAAAGATATATTTCATCGAGTAGGCAAGAGCGACTGCGTTTCCGCCGTTATCACGAACAATGCCCTTGGGAGATCCGGTCGTACCTGAGGTGTAAAGGATATAGAGAGGATCTTTACCAAGGACAGGAACTGGGTCGACCTCCTTTGCCTTGGAAAGCTCTTCGTAGAAATCGAAGTCAACTCCTTCGATTAAGGTAACCTTGAGTTGTTCTCGTGCCACGATGATTTTCTTGATGGTGGTTGAGAGGTTAGCGATTTTAATGGCTTCGTCAAGCATCTTTTTGTAGTCTACGACCTTGTGGGGTTCAATACCGCAGGTGGCTGAAACGATCACTTTTGGCTCAGCGTCTAGAATTCTTGAAGCGAGTTCCTTGGCGGCGAAGCCTCCAAATACGATTGAGTGGATCGCACCGATTCTTGCGCAAGCAAGAGTCGCGAAGATCGCTTCGGGGATCATTGGCATGTAAATTATGACTCTATCTCCCTTAACAACGCCGTGGTTAGCTAAAACTCCAGCGAATTTGGCTGTGTGCTCTTTTAGCTCTTTGTAAGTATAAGTTTTCGACGAATTTGTGATAGGAGATTCGTAGATGAGAGCAGGTTGGTCTCCTCTTTCAGCAAGGTGGCGATCAATGCAGTTGTAGCAAGTGTTTAATTCACCATCCGTGAACCAACCGAAGAAAGGAGGCTCGCTACGGTTTAAAATTGTTTTGGGTTCTTTGATCCAAGTAATGAGCTTGGCTTGCTCGGCCCAGAAGTCTTCCATAGTCTTGGGATCTGCCGCGCGATCAAAGTGGATGTCGTATGGGTTGAGTTCTCCCTTAATATCAGATGCATCACTCTTAGTGACCATTTTTTCTAAGATTTTTGATAATGTTATTTCAATAGATATACTGATTAAAAGCAAAATTTATACTTTAGCATATAAGGTTTAGGAGTCACTTTCAATCAAAAGGTTTTTTCAGGAATGAGGCTAACCTAGCTATGTTTCTTAAAATAATTTTTTGCAAAGTGAGCACATCAGGTGTGAAACACAACCATTTCAACCCAACTATAGCATTATAGAGCTATAGTGCAATTTTTCTTGAATTCTCAGCTTTATGTCTTCATGAAATCGGATTGACTCTTGACTCGGCCTATTAAATTCCAGAGTCCTCGATATTCAAGAGAGAAGAAAAAGGAAAAGGGGAACTCCTTTTGCATCTCTCCTATAGGAATTGCAGCGGTGAGTCTCAGACGATCTTTTTTATATCAATATTTGTTGTCAACCGAACGGAAGAGCAGACAACTGGGTTAAATCTTTCCTATCCCTTGAAACATAGAAATAACATTTGAAGACGAGAAGAAGAAGGACGTTTTTATGAAAAACTCTCATCTTAAAACTCACTATGATTGATATTCCGGCACAAACCACAGAAAACCGAACATTTTCATAAACAACGCTGACCAAACCCTTACTATCATTCTAATTATTTCTACCTTCTCCACTTATCATTAATCCCAAGAAGAGCTAAATGTGGCAGGATTAAGTTACATTCTTGTTTTATTATTAGTCAAAATCTAAAGCGTTGGATAAGCATCAGTAATTTACTAATTAGAACAAATAGCAAAGAGAAGGTGAGAGCCTCGAATCAATATCACAATGGATGCATATGAATCAATCAAACCTATCGGAAGCGGTTCCTTCGGTCAAGTAACACTCTTGCGCATTCAGAGATAACGTCCAAATGATCAGGTTTATTTAGTGAAACATAAAAAGGAAGATCAATTGTATGTCGTCAAGAAGATCAAGACCAGAGATATGAAGGATAAGGACAGAGAGAACACAGAGCAGGAAGTAAGCACTTTTTTCTTGAAAAAAATGAAATTCCTTGCAGGTAAGGCTCTTACAGAAGCTCAGACACCCAAATGTGGTTGGATACAAGGATTCCTTTATGGAACAGGACCAGCATCTTCATATCATCATGATGTACTGCGAAGGAGGAGATTTATATAATAAAATCAAGGCTGCCAAAGGAAAGCATTTTTCTGAATCAGTATAAAACACCAAAGATAATACAATTAACCTTGACTGCTTTGTGTTCTAGCAAGTGTTGGATTACATCGTTCAGATGTCCTTGGCACTATTCTATCTGCATGATAAAAAGATTCTGCATCGAGATCTGAAGAGCCAAAATATATTTCTGAAGAACGGAAGGGTAAACGCTGACAACTGAATCTCACAATTAACCTATTCTGGTCATTTTATCTATGCAGGTGCGATTAGGTGACTTTGGTATCGCGAAGGTCCTTGATAGCACTCGAGATTTTGCAAATACGGTAAATCCAAAATTTTATCATTATCAATAATGGCCTTTTACGACTTGATAGTGCATAGGAACGCCTTATTACATGTCTCCAGAGTTACTGAGCTATAAGCCTTACAGTTACAAATCAGACATCTGGGCTCTTGGATGTGTGTTTTATGAAATCTGCAACTTGAGATACCCCTTTGATGCTCAGGTACTCTCTCTCTCCACAATAGCATTGTTTCTAAACTATAGTAAATTCAGTCTTTTCAAGATCTTGCGATGAAGATTATCAAGGGCTCATATCCAGGGGTGGATGCCTCATACTCCAAGCAGCTTCGTGATCTCATTGCTAAAATGCTCAATCATAACCCGAAGGAACGACCCACTATCGTTGATATATTAAACAGGCCTTTCATTAAAAACAAAGCGATAACCTATATTTATGAAATGCTGTCAGGCAACCACCCTAATGCGCAAAATGCTGAGACGCACGATGAAGTAACTAACTCTTTATCTCGCTTCTCCGCTTACTAAAAAGAAAAGTTATCGCTTGATAGTTTGAGGGAACAAGCTGAGAAGCTCGGAATTATGAAAAAAATCGAGACTATGATGAACTCAGGGGCTGACTTCAAATCTCCACAGAAAGGAAATTTTTTCAAGCAAAAGGAAGGCGCTGAAAATCTTCAAATCAAAAAAAATCAGCCTCCTGAGCTCGACAAAATACATGATAATTTAAGGAAACGCAAGCAGGCTCTTAGAAAGGAACTAGAGGAGAGGAAAAAACTTAAGAGAGAGTTGACGAAGCTCGAAGAGCGAAAAAATAATTTTAGAAGAGCTCAAGAGCCATCCAAACAGCTCGGCTTCGCTCAAAAGCGGCAGAACTCAGATGAGAAATTGAGAAAGCCGCCCACTCCTGAGAGCAAAGAACGATTATCCGCGGACGCGCATCGATCTTACAGCGACAAAGAGAAGCCCAAAAAAGAGCAACACATGCCAATTGTCAACAAAGCGACCCCTTATGTTAGAGAAACACCTCAAAAAAACAAACACGCTCATGATTATGGCTACCAGCCTTCTCGAGGAGGAAAAAGCGAAGAGAAAGGCCCGAAGAAAGGAAATTATTTCCGAGACACAAACAGCGGGTCTGAGAGGAGCAACGCGGACTCAGACTCGAATTCAAACAAAATCTCCTATGATAAACTTTTTGAAGGCATAAAAGAAACGCGTAAACATTCTGGAGACAGTTTTGGCTCCAAAGAGAGGAAAAAACCTGTTGAGAGCCTTGGTACCGGTGAAACTCAGGCCGAGCATTCTAAGCCTCCAAGGATATCGGACTACAACGACGCCAGGGAGAGGGTGTTATTGGAGAAAGAGCGCAAAAAGAAGGAAGAGCAGTTGCGTATTGAAAACGAGCTGAAGAACATTAGAGAGGAGAACAATGAAGCCCGTAAGCTCGCTCAGGAGAAAAAAATGTCTCTTTTCAAGCCTTCACAAGATAATTTGCTAAGTTCTCCGAAGGAGCTAAAGTCTAAGAGTGAAATAAACAAAGGACTCTCGGGCTTTGCGCATCATAGTGACGGCGATCATAAGAAAGAGCCTTCTGATAATGAAGATGTAAAATTTGTGATAAAGCCGCTGAGTCAAGGAAATCAATCGTGCAAGCCCTTGAAAATCGAGGAAGACAAAGATATGTACGCCGATGATTTTGAGTCGGATAAGGAGACTGAGCACACTGAAGAGGAGGAACTGGGGTTAGAGAAAATAGAAGAGAAGATAAATGTTTGTCAACAGCGGTTAACGCATAACGCGACTAAGATTCTTGATTTGAAGAAATCTCTTAAACATACGAAACAGTAAGAATGCTGACGAGTCTTCATATAATCATATAAATAATAACTCTATCAGACTCGAAAGAACGGTGCTGAAGAAGAGTCAGATATCTCCTGATGTAGAAATTATTGAGACGATCAGTGATGACATGGACGCTGCGTATTCCGATAGCTTTGAGATTCGATCGGACTTTGAAAGCAATTGTGAAGGTGAGGAGGAAGAAGCAGTAGCCTTCGAGCCACATGAGCAGTAATAATCGCGAGTATTTTTCTCATTAAACAAATTTTGTTTCTCCACAGAATCATAGAAACTCAGGCCGGAGATGAAACCCTCAAAAAACGTTCGCATAATCCTGAGTATGCACGATACCACGATCAAATTGATTTACTGCGACAGTAATTTCTTGTTGTCAGAACTCTTTTTCAAAGACGCATTTTCTTTACTCATAGTCGCTGTGAGAGTGGGCTCGGAACTGTGCTATTCAACAAAGCTTATAATTTTTTAAAGGAGAAAGGAAATCATAAAAATAACGTCGAACTCAGAGAGCAGTTAATTGGTAACTAGATCTCTTTAATTTATATCTAATGAGAATCGCTAATTAGAACTCATTGGCGAAAGCAACATCGGATTTTGGCAAATGATTGACCAGATCCTATTCCTCGAGGATCTTGTGCTGAAATTTTTTAACACTTAATTCTGTTCATTGCATGAAGATAACGGCTGTCAGCTAAATTCATTCCTAATAAATAATTTCAAAGCTGCACCTTATTACATCAGTCTATATTAGTATATTCAGAAAATGCTTTCAAATTTAGGATCTAGCAACTTCCTAATCTATTCTTTTAATTCTAATGTCCTCGCAAATTTAAAGGTGCTACTTATATTTGTGGATATTTGAGAAAAAGATTAACAATTACAGTTTAACACATACGGAATATTCATTCGCGGGTTTCCATAGAAGAATTTTTGTAAGAAAATTAAAATTTTACTAAGGCTCCTCGCCTCTTGAATCTTCCATTAATCGTCATCTTGATAGTTAAAAAAAAACAATGAATCTCAGTAAAGTAAAAGATCTATGATCTAAAATCCAAAGGAACGCGGGACCTCGTCTTATTATGCAATTATTCCACTTTAAGTTCATAATAAGCATCGGTTTTTGGATTGTAATAGCAGTTTAGAACCGGATCATAAATGACCTCAACCAATTCTCCGTTTTGATCGGTTTCTCCTTCATTGTAGACTACAGAATCAGCGTTGCTAGCATCAGGTTGTGCGTTTTGGCTGCGAGGAACGTTGCTAAGGCCTTCCTGATTAGGTTTCCGCATGGCTGCTCGTGTGCAATTTTCCATTGATGTCATAACGGAGCTAAACGGAGGTGAGTATGGCCGCACTTGGTTAACGACTTGGTTCAAATGCGCTTCATAATCTTTCTTCTTCTTTGTCTCCTTTGGTGATAGACTCTTTCTCTGAACTTTCTCATCTTCATGGTCAAAGCTCTTGTCCAATGCTTCGTCTTGTTCTTGGTCTCCTCTGGTAAACACTCCGAAATTAGGCTGTTGATAGTCTTCTCCTCTCAAAAGAAGTTCATTAATGCTTCGTTTGTCGGAGCCCATGAATTCTTTTTTCTCCTCCCAGTGTTGATCGGTGTTGTGCTTGGTGCTGCTGACAAAGCTCCTCGTGCTGTTGTTCTCATACTCAAGGTTTTCCTCAATTGATTCAATATCATCTGCTTGGCTTGGATCATCGCCTACGACCTCTAGTGTACTTGGAAGAGGCATACCTCTGCCGTTTCGACTGAGAGTCGAAAATTTATTCCTCGGATCGCTTTGAGAGGACTGTCTAGCGCCATTTTGCTGATGCAGTTGTAGTTGTATCTGTTGCTGAGTTTTAGGCGATAGCGCGCGACTATTCGTACGTTTTTTGGCCGTAGCAGTGGTTTTTGATGCAGTAGGAGGCTGCTTCTGGCTGCTCTTCGTAGTTTGTCTGCTGGGAGATTTCTTCTTCGCAGCAGATTGTGTACCCTCACTAGATTTCAGCTCCTCTTTGTTCAGCGTGTTGTGAAGGTTTTGTCTCGATGCTTTTTTCATGAGAGTTATTTCATTATCCGCCCATGGATTCTGCTTCTTCGCTTTGTATTTCCCTGTCGGCGTTATCTTATCTCCACCTTCCATAGATGACTCGAATTTATTACTATTACTCGCAGTGGTCGTTAGCTCCAAGTTATATGTTTTGGGGCCTCTAAAGAGCTTTCCGGCTGATTTTAACGTACTATCATAAGACTGTCCACGGCTAGATCGACCATCTTCAACGTTAGCAGTATCTTTACGGGTTTTTCGCGTTACGCCTGTAGTTGCAGTGCTATTTGAAGTCTGAGTAGTGTTATTTGGGTTTTCCTTCGTTAGAGTTTTCGCGTTAGATTTTATAGATGCTCGGGGCTCGATCTCAACGGAGCCCGTTCTTCTCCCTTTCTTCTTTACTGCAGACGACTCAAGCCGCGAATCTTCAAATGCATCGTCGTGAAAAGGACCGAAGGTTGGCTCCCCTGTCGATGTTAGCGGTTTGATGAATCCTCCTCGAATGATTAGCTCTGTGGACCCATCAAAATCGCTTTTACGGCTCTGCTCGAACCGATCTATTTCTACAAGGTTATTTTTCCTGACCTTAAAAAGCTGTGGAGACTCAAAATTCTCTTTTTCTTTGGATCCCTTCTGCTTTAGAGGATCTGGAGACCCTAAACCATTGTCCACCTGCTTCTTCATTCCAAGTCTGTCCTCGTTCTTTGAGATTGTCCGATTGTTTGTGGTAGCAGTAGTCGCAGTTAGGCGAGTCCGCGCGTCTTTGGTTGTAGCAGTGACGCTTTTAACTTGCAAAAATTTGTTAGTTGCCTGGTTGGAGACCTGCGTGTTTTCTAATGGAGTGTTATCAATCGTAATCATCTCGGGAATCGCTGTGATTTTGTCAATGTATTTCTTCACTGAGTTGAGAGTAAAAAGCTGGTTGCAATATGACACTCCTGAAGGGAAATTCTGAGTCTTTGGTACCATCACGCTGTATATGAGGGAAAAAAGATGGTTATTCATATTGATTTTGGATGCAGATGTTTCTTACGCCTCAGGATTGATATTGCCGTCGAATTCATCTTCAGCGGATAATTCAACCAGCGGGGAGCGCATAGTGAAAATTTTCCTCAATTTGAAAGCGCCGGTGATAACAAAGCTGTCAATAGAGCGAAAAGTTTGATCTTGGAGAACGTCATTGGAGAATCAAAAGAAAAAATACCTTTAAATAGCTCAAAAAAGCTCAGGATATCGATGCTTAGATTCAACCAGGTTCCTCTCTTGATTATATCGATTGGGACCTTCAAATGGAAGTAGTTTCTGTCGAGTTCCTTAACGCTCGATGTAAAATTGATTCTTCGTTTGTTCTTAAGAAAGCGATAAGGCTGCAGTTCTCTTAGGGATGCACGTTACTTTGTTAGTGTCTGTGGTGGTGACTTCGATCGAGAAAGCTGAACCAGCAGGGATGTAAAGCTGAAAAACGAGAAAATGTTGGATAAGAGCCAGTTCCTGCTTGTCTTCCTTTGGGAATTGGAGCTTCGTTCGGCTTCCTTCGATCTCATAGATGTAGCCTTGGTCCAAATAAGCAGTATATTGGTTGTAAAGGTACCTTTTGTAGTCTTATCATACAGTTTTTGGACGGTTTGCGGATTGACTATTTTGATAAGGTTGCTGTAAAGCTTGTCTTTCTCTCTATTGACTGGTAGAGACTGCTTATGGCGAATGGGTTTAAGAATAGCGTACCTTTGGCGTCAAAAACTTCGAGAAAAGCACCACTTTGAAAAGCATTTTGGAACATACCCTCTGTAGTGTAAAATTAATAATTTTTATGAAGAGCTTGTCAAACAATTCCAGCCTATCGCACAACAGCCTTCCAACTAAATTAATCGCATTGATTCTGACTGTCAAAAAAAAACTCATGAGAATTCTTGCTCAGCTAACCCGATTAAAAAGCTCAATATGAGCCAGCTTAAATTAGTAGAGTAACGTTTCAATTTCTGTGGTAATTTATATAAATGAGCAAATCTTTTCTGTTGCTGTGATGAATTATGAAAGCAGGCGTATGAATTCAGAGGTGCAAGCTTTATTCCGTTTGAGAGCCATATATAACACTTAAGAGAAATCAATGTCTGCTGAAGGATCAACAACTGCTTCACATTCTATTTCCACTAATCCTTTAAGTGGGAGCTCTTTCACAGCGATACACAGTCGCGCAGGGTGTGGGTCTTTGAAATATTTTCCATAGATTTCGTTCATTTTTGGAAAATTCTTGAAGTCATCGAGGTAAACTCGAACTTTGAGGACTCTGTCCATCGAAGATCCTGCGGCCCTGAGGGCGGTTCTCATGTTCTTAAGCACCTGTTCGGTTTGCTCTTCAATGCCAGGACCGACGAGTTTTCCGTCGGGTGTTTGGCCAAGAAATCCTGAAAGATAAACGATCTTGGCATCAGCTGGGGCAGTCCTCGCGATAGAGTAAGGAGCGATTGGCGTTGGCAGTCCCTCGCAGGATTTTAATGTTTTGATATCGTGGAAGAACCTTTTTCCAGCAGGCTTCACGCTCTTTAACAGTTTGAATGCTGTCAGCATCTTTTAATCGATCTAATATCGAAATATCTAAATAATTCCTGGGAATTCCATCCCGAGTTAATCTTGCTCCAGAGAGCGCTAATAAGCCTGTTCTTTCTATCCAGGTAGAGTTTAGTCATCGAAATACGTTATTTTCAGCAGTTCCTTCTTAGCACCCTTAAATTCAAAAAAAAGAGAGAATACAAACCTGAATCTAGTGTTAAACATCGTTTTTCTGGCTGGAACAATACATTTATACATAATATGATAGAAATTCTAAACAAGGGGAAGGCATTCCTTTGCAAATGGCAAACTGGAAGGAAGATTTTAGATTTTTCAAATTCTTAGTAGTTGACCTCTCTCGTAATGAAAATAAAGCATATTCACGCTTCTCATAAAGTAAATTCTGGTAAGCGCTATTGTGCCATGAGTGCTGGAAGGTTTGGTTAGCAAACTTCCAAAATGAGCATTCTTGCACTTTAAATAGTGAGAAAGATACAAAGTTTATAATTAATAAAAAATATTGCAAGAAAAACAACTACCAAAATTGGGAAGAGCGTAACAAACAAAGGTAATTTTCAAAACTTGTCATACCAAGTGATGATTTCAGTTTGACGATGCTGACCCTTTACGGGTTTGATTGCTAATTCCTCGTTTCTGATATCCTAACCTTGCTTTTTGATCTGCTTTAGCCAATTGCTAACTTATTTGTTAAGGTTGAAGACAGCTCCTTCACCTGAGCTTACGCTTGCCCTTTACTTACCACCCTTCAGAAGCCCTGCAGGAAATATCTCCAAATTTATCGACGAAGAAAGAAATTTCAGCCTATTTCGAAAGAAGAGCAATTTATGGAGGGAAGCTAGCAAGAAGGCTCTCTTCTTGCTTCTAAAATACAAGAAAAAGCCATTCTATAATGACAAGCAATGGCAACAGAAAGTTGAGGATAGAGAATACCTCCTAATTTGAGAAAACTCCATATTTGGATTTGAATTTCATTTTTCAAAGTTGCTTTATTGCTTCTCTTTTGAGAAGTATCTCGTTTTAAACGAGTGAATGCATTTCCGTTGTGAAACTAATTTCATACAATATTAATTCACCTTCCTACATCCAATTCCTGTCTCCCACAGTTAGCTACCGAGGTCCGTTAGGATTAGTGAGATTATCAAATGAAAAACATACATATCAAGAGTCAGCTCTAAAGATGTGATTTATCAAGAATAGCTAATTTGGAATCCGAGGAGTGAGAACCCACCCCCATCAGCTGAATGCATTCATTTCATTTTGTGAAATCGGTTGGTCTCATTTCTTTAATTTCAAAAGCTGTTTCTCATGAAAACTTCAAATGAAGGTGAAATAAGTGAAAGTTTGAAAATCTCAAAATTTTGCAGTTAATTTTCTACAACTGAGAATATCACTAGCCATTGTCGTTAGTGATGTATGTTTCGAAAAATTTTTTCTTTTGCAATTTTATCTCTTGAGAGAACAATTACGTTTTGAATTAATATTGAGGAAGCTGCGTAATACTACCTTTCATTCAGGTCGAGAGATGCACTTGAAGAGATCTTCTTCGTAGTAGGAAATTCGGAGATATTCTTTCTTATCAAATTAACCATTGTAAAACAATTTTACCACTCAATCTCGTAAGTGGAGCAATTAAACTGAACTCTTCTGTTCAAATCGAAACCACACAATGAATTTAGATGCTCATGAGATAATTTTCTTTTGCGATTTGGCTTGGCTTGATCAGCTGGAAAAAACTATGGCGAAACAAGTCGAATGTGACTATCAGAAAGCAATTCCAAATTCTGGCTTGAAGTATAATCAAAAACTTGCTCTTGATACCGAAATCATTCATCCCATAATCGCTACAAACTGATATTGTACAATCACTGATTGTCTCTGAATTCTAGATTCGAATATTGTTTTCACATCTCTTCTTTTTCGAGTGAATATTTTTAGCGCCTTTCAAATTCAAGATAACGCTTCTTTACTCCGCAGCATCACCTCCAAATTTTCATGTTGATATGCTTTTCATCTGCAAGCCAAGATTTTTGTAACAGCTGGTAAAATTTAATCAGAAGAGATCCCAATCTCAACAGCTCTATTTCTTTGAAACGCATCAATACATTCGAAATAAATCCTCTCAAATCCGAATTCGATAATCAATTTTTTAAAAATTTGACAAAATGGTCCTTCTTCACTTCAAAAAAGAAGAATCAAACCAATTCCTCTACGAAACTACCGTCGAAGCTTCAGTTGACGACGTCATCTACGAACTAGCTGAATGTAACTCACCCATAACTCGCTCAACTCATCAAATGTTTTAGTAAATAATGCAAGAGTTGTTCTAGATCGACTCTGCATTTCAATCGAAGACCTAATGAAGCATGGTCCATTGAGACCTGAAGGAGAGCGAGGACTTACTGACGACCTTATTACTGATAAAGAGTAACTCTCAAGGCCTTCATTCAAAACTTAACAGAAATATCTAGAGGCAATGTTGATTCAAGCAAACCTCACAAATACACTCCACCACCTCTTCAACCTGGCCAAAGGTATGCCTAACTTGTCATAATTTAAGCTTATGGTGATAGGTACAATGAGGATCCAACGCATTACCGCACTGGTGTCATCCTTTCTGAGGAATTATGCAAAAAAATCATGGAAGAAGT
>ENA-UOTZ01001514-UOTZ01001514.1-compost-metagenome-genome-assembly--contig:-NODE-1514-length-15529-cov-6.758672_pt1 | contig 15529 bp, 3 predicted proteins | sample MGYA00238144_ERZ746983 | MGnify/ENA primary metagenome ERZ746983 (study PRJEB28759, sample SAMN06268863) | compost metagenome | isolation source: single cell | place: USA: California, Emeryville, Joint...
AATTTAATTAGAATAAAGAAGTGTTCGCAAATGATAAAAAGGATTCGAATTTAATTTTGGATTTAGTGCTGATAATGAATCTCGATTAATCACGCCCTCTCGAGGTTATAAATTTCTTCGCTTTCAGAATCACTCCTTAATAATTTTGTTTAAAATAAATTTTTTCTTCTGCGATTTCGAAAGAACATTAGGATCGATTCGAAGTTTCGAATTGGTTTGCTAATCTAAGTTTCGAAAATGGGCTCAAAGCGATTTAATTTTCCAAATTACGATTATCGCTACACTTCACTGAAAAAGCTCTCAGCTACAAAGAAGCTTTTACTCAAAATGTATTTTCAAAAGATAAACAAGTCGGACACTGATCTGGAGAAGTCGTTCTTTTCTTCATTCTTATTCACAACAAGACACCAGTGCGAGCAAATCCTATTTATTTCATAGAGTCGGTTACGTCTGTTTGCTTCATTTGAGTGGCTATTAAAGTCAATGATCACGCGAGGAGAAAATATATTTTGGGAGAATGATCATAGGTCACAATGAATCAGAGTGTGTTCCTTAGAACTAATTATTACAGCTATTTCATTCTAGTCTTCCTTCTAAATACCACCAGCATTCTTCCGAACTGAAAACAGAATAGTGAAGGAAAACTGAGAACTCAACCAATCAGAGGGCATAAAATTAACCTCATAGAAGTTTTCGTAAATCTGGTTCATCGCAAAAATACGGACCCAGTTTGTTAATTATCAAGGTACTTAACGAAAAAATATGTACCTTTTGAATCAAAATGTCATGTTTAGACCATTAACTGATGAAAATTTTCAAAATTTCTACTTCTCAATTGGAAACTAAGGGAGTAAGTCAAATTAGTGTAGAAATTTCTTAAATCTCTATGGTACGAAAGAAGAACTTTACAGTCATTCTATTCATATCCTTTAGTTCGAGACATTCTTAAGAAATTGAATTTTTGTCATCACTTACTGGTTGTGAAGAATCAGATTTTGTTGAGTATTTGGGAAAAAGCGGAAGAAATATCTGTTTTCTGAGATGGATCCAACATTTTCTCTCCTTCCAAATTTTTGGATAGAAGAATTAATGATGTCAATCTCAGAATATAATCGATCTCACGAATGATACTAAAGCACTTTTTATTGCGATGAACACTTATTCCTCAAATGATTTCTGATGGCCCCTTTCTCTTAGAATAAGTATTAACCTAGCTTATTTCTCAAATGAAGCAGACAAACCAAGAGAACCTAAGAAGAAATAGGGATAACTTTTCTGATTAAATAGTAGTTACTATTATCTGCAGTACACTCTTGAAAGCATAATTCTAAATTAAAGACCAAAAAATTTTTAAAAGAATAGAGCTCTGATCTAAATAAAAACTTTGAATAAAGTCAAAGTTGATGTCGTTTTCATGAAATCGTTAATTTATAGCACTTACTATATCGTTGCTGAATGAATTTTGGTCATTCACCTTGAACGTGAAGACTTGAAAGTGAAAATAGCGAAAAGAGGCATCTGTATTTGACGTTGAGAACGTATTTGATTCTAATTAAGGCTCTGTCATTCCTTTTTTTCAAGGAAATTCATTATATACTAATATCAACTGAAAAGTGACGGATAAAAATAAATAGCGTGGCTCGCAACATAAATATTGTAAGACAAGAACACCCCAAGATGGGTTATTTTAAGGTAATATCCAACAAAAAGAATTTTTCAGTGTTTTTTCAAAGAAGAGTTCAGGACCTTAGGCTCGGGGTAGACAACAGAAAAAGAATGCAATGGATTCCTCTCGGTCTCCAGAATCTATAGATTTCACTACCTATTAAGCAAGGCGAAGTCCTGGTATATTTGAGAAAAGATCTCTTAGGCTTCCTTTGAATTTTCTAGGAGTCCTAGGGTCGCAGCAACAAATGTGAGACACGTCAGCCGCTGTTGCTTTCCCCATTTCGATACTGTTTCTTCTCGATTGGTATCCATGTAAGGTACCAGGTGATGACTGGGTGTTATTTAGCGACTCGCCTTTATAAGCCTTTTGTTCCCGTTGAGAAGAGTGTGGCTTCTCTGAAAATATTTGATTATGTTAAGGTTGTGACAGCTGTCTAGAAAGTTGGGAGCTGGATATCTACACGCAAAATTTTACCTCATTGAACAAACGATTTCAACAAACATTTATCATGTGTTGAATCTCGATTCACATTCTATTATTGTCTGCTTCAAAAGGAGAGTGGCATCTTGAATGCCCATCCATTCTTCAAAATAGCCTTCCATGCTTGCAAGCCTCAGCTATTCTATGAATGGTCCGGTCCGTATTCAACTCTATGCAAGCCTGCTTAAATGATAACATGTATCTAAAACAACCGCGGATGCTTATGTCATAATATTTAACGAGTCAATTCTTTTCAAGACCTTCACTTAGTTAGAGATAAAAATTAGAGATACGCGAAATGTAAAGAGGTTTAACTTGGTGACAAAGCAGTAGTTAATCAGATTGCCAAGTACCTTGCTAATGACAATTCTAGATCACTGTTAGACGAATATTGATGAAATCTATACACCGAATTTATTGTTTTTCATCATCATAACTACCTACAAAAAGGTGCATTCTCATTCATCAATTAAATTTGAATTAAAATTGGAATTGTAGACAAATAAAGAATATATGACAAATTAGGGCTAGAAGGCCTTACTTATCTCATCCGAAATAAAAATAAGGACTTGACAATATGTTGGAGTTTGACTAATTTTCACTCTCTTCTGAAACAAAAGCTCTTACAATTATCTTTCTTTAAGATAATAAAGAGGTATCGGATCATCGATATCTGTCGGTCCTTAAGCATTTGCTTTCAGGGCATTTTTTGCGAATTTGATTCTCAGAAAATTTGAAGCTGTGGGACACGCATTGAAAAGCTAGTAATCATCGTAAGAGCAACATGATCTTTTGATCTGTTGAGATGCTAAAAAAATTCCTTAACATCAGAAATCGCCCTATTTTTTGAGAGCGAAAGTGTTTATTTCGACTTACGAATAACGAATAACTAGTGTGGGAATAGATTAATTAATGACTAATTCTGCCATCAAAGTTCTCGTAAAATTGATGAATTGGGAATCCCATTCATGCGACAAATTTGTATATGAGAAGATTTTTCTTTGAGATTAATTATGATGCTATCTTGTTTGAATTTATATTTTTATCTAAGCAGTTTGTTTTCAGATGCGCGAGATGCATGATAACAGTACTATGAAAGGAATATTATAATATAATCGAGTTCAAGACATTCTTTTCTTTTCATGAACTTAAGGTTTGGTCAAATGAAACAGACAGCCATAGCCTTCCCTAAGTATTAAAATAAAACTATTGTTTAGTACCAAGACGGAAAAAGTTACAGTCATTTATGACCTTTCCAGGATAAAGCCTTTTTCCCGTCTTGAAGTCCAATGGTGCTACATTCTCATGACATTCCGTATCAGCCGAGGCGGTTGCAGTCGTATCTCCGTTTGGGCTCCATCTCGCACAGTTGATCCAATCTAGAAAACAATAATTCTGGCATTGAGAAATAATTTATTAAACAATTAAAAAATATTACATGCTCTCTCATTGGCCTGAAAAAAAGTTTGGACGATCTTTGCTTCTCGTTTGTCAAATATCTTCACCTCATTGTATTCACCACATGAAGCCACTAAGTTTCCATTGCTCTGGCAAGCATCAATCCCATATTCTCTTGTAGTCGCCTATAAGAAAAAAATTCAGTTAAAAAGAATGAGATATAAAGAAAAAAAAATTTAATCTGTTTACAACGTCTCTCCTATTATTCGGGAGCGAAGGTATTCTGTAAGGATATGCAGCTTTTATGCTATGACACTCTTTTGAGGTTAGATTCCATTCTTTGATAGGCAGCCAATAATTAACTAGTCGGAGTAAATATTATTATTATGATATTTTATAAGGGTGTTTTGCAATAAAAATTAATTGCAGCGGACTTCATTGACTGTAGGGACTCCTTTTTTGGATTTTATCTGTGCTAACTTATTTACATCTTAATACATTCGTGAAAATGAAAGTGCTAATAGGTCAAGTCAATCCTTTTTCCCATTGAAAAGAGGCAGCATAGTCCCTCTTTCTTTTCTTGGGAACTTAATAGTGATTCAGGTTAAGACGTCGAAAATGAAAAGTATAAAATTATTAGTAGCACTTACCATATTCTCTAAGTTGGATAAGCTGAATAGGATTCTTCAAAGTGAGGGCTTTTTTCTCAACATCTAGCATATTAAGGTATGTCCTTTCATATTTGATGAATAGGAAGGGGTCATCAGGATTTGTGCTCCATCTACATCGTCCTTCCCAATCTAAAAGTAATTAGACAATTTGTCTTGTTGCCATTAACTAACATGAGAAGGCGATAGATATATCTGATCACAGTAAGGAGGAATGTGGAGGTCGATAACAAACTATAGACATTAGAAAATAATATTTGCCCCAAAATTCATGACATTCCAAGTTCAGATGGAAGATGTAATTGTGAGTGTTCACAACTGATAATAGGCATGTTCCCTCGGAGTTTATATTTGCTATAATCTCTCCATTAGGATTGAAGTCAAAGCCGGCTATCCAGCCTATTAGAAACAAATCCATTAAATGAAGTTGTGCTGAAAAAAAATTTATTAATTACTTTTGCCAGTGAGATATTTGGAGAACCATTCCGATTTTCGAATTAGCTGAACACAATTACCAGCTTTCGAAGTGGAGAAATTGTAAAGATGGTAAGCTGTCTTCCATTCAGCAGGAATTGCACCAAGCAGACTTCTTCGTGAGTTATAGGTCACATCTCCTTCACCGACCCCTACAAATGGATACAATAATTATGAAAACAGATTATAATTAGCAATGTTTACCCCCAGAAACTTCCTCAAATGAATATATTTTCTTCACTTGCTCTTTTCGCGAGGTATCAAATACCGCTAAATTAGCAGCATCATTGCAGATATGTTTCAAAGAAAAGAAGAGCTCTTTTCTTTCAATCTCCTTCAAAAGTGCCCATCTGTCGTGGCCTAAGCAAATAGTTATCAAGTTTGAGATATAGATGAAAGTTGAAAAATACCATGTTCTTTTTTGAGATTCACTCCAATAAACTTTGCAAATTCTTGCTTCGTTTCGAGGTCAATGATCTTAATCCTATTTTCATGCTCCGAAGACCAAGTGAGTAGCTTTGGCGTTGAAGGGTTGGCTTCTATTGAAAAAACAAATACATGTAAATGATTATCACGAATCACTCGGTCCTTCGACCCGCAATTGCTTTGATTCCTCTTCGACAAGATTGGGTGAATGCTCTTTGACTGCCAATTCTTCAAGGTTGGGTAAATTTTGAGGTTCCGGATCTAACATCTTTCCAATTAAATTCCGTACATGTCCCGACAAAATATTGATAGCAGAAAGGTTTTTGGCTTTGTGCTTCTTCAATCCAGATATCACTATCGCCTCAACATACGATGAGAGGAGTTGACTTTGACTCTAATGGAAAATCAGTTAGATAAGTTGCCGCACTCACTTGTATTTCTTGATGAGACTGCTCCTCAAATGAGTGCGTTTCAAGAGTTAAAAGTTACATCTGGCAACTGCATCAATACTCATACATACGATTTTAACATAAGAAATTTATCGGACATACTCTCAGTAGACAAATTTTCCAAAAACTTAGGATAAAAAAAAAGTTTAAAGAATGATTAAAATTTTCGGCAGTATCAGATCAAAAGGAAATTTTCGAAATGGATACTGCCAAGTGTACGCAATTAATAGCTCGGAAGCAGTGTTTCCATTATTGAGACAACAAAAAGAGCTTTACGATGTTTAAAAATGGTTTGTATCGTGACAAGAAAAGTATGCCTTAGCAGCATGATGAATTTTAACGACACTTTCTATCAAAGTAAGTTGACTTCGGGATATTGTGCGATTTGTTTATTGCTCCCTAATGCTAATTTTTATTCATTTAATTAAATTAGCGTGTTTCCTTTTTTTAATATTGGTTTGTTGCTCGTGTTGGAGATCATCAAAGACTTCTTAAGAGGAACAGTTAAAGAATTTTTTTATTTTAAAAAAAAAAGGATAAGCACAAAATCAGCATCCTTTTATTTAAACGTGTCAACTCTCTGTACCTTCTTTCGTTTGAACTCTTCGAAAGTTTGCGTCTTACCCATTATTTTCAAGTTCTATGAAGAAATAAAGATGGTTACATTAGGTATGAAATTCGATAGATGATGGCACTAATGAGATTACCTATGATATTTGTTGGAGTTTGTTGTTTTGGTTGTTCCACAGCCGCAGTAGGAGAAATTTGATATGTAACAGCACCCGTGTTACTAGCTGTGATGATTTGGGGAGATTCGTCTTTATTTGCAGGCAAGCAAGCACGCACTTCCCATTTTGGCCGGTAAATAAATTTACGTAACTGAACAAAATTTAATAATGTAATATATAGTAAGTAAATTAACTTAGTTCATACTTAATATTCTATTTGCTCTTTCGACACACAATAAAATACTGACCTCTCAAATATAATCGACAATAAATGATGCTTTGCCACTCCAACACTGGAAATATATTACTTTATTTCAATACTGTTGCTGTGTTGTCTCATATTTGCTGATAAATGATCTTCTATTATGATTAGCCTTTGAAGAAGAGCAGAAGATGAATATATAGATAATGAAGAACAATTTAATAATAGAATAATGTTTAATTTTCTTGGACTCAGTATTGAACCTGGAAAATGACTTGCAAAATGATTTTGATACCCACCTTCACATGTTTTTTGGACAAAAATAAAATAATTCCGGCCGAAATGGTTTGACTTTGAATTTGGTCAAAGATCATTTAGACAATAAATAATTATTTTTTGTTTAAATATGAGCATTGGACATTTTGTCCAAAAGTTGTGAAAATACGAATAGAGATAAATCAATAACAGATGAAAATGACCAAGTATACGTGGACTGATCGCAGACATATTGACAACACTGGTGGCAGGAATAAAAGAGTTAATCAAAAGAAAGTAATGAACAGAATAAAAAAAAGAAAAATATTTGACTAAAATAAGTGACATCAAGTCATAAAGAAAGAGCAGCAATATTTTCAGGCATTAGTTGTCTATTCTATGGAAAATACCATGGGATGCTATCCATCCAGCTTAACATGGCTGAACCCTCGTCATTAAATTAATCGCCTTCTATCTTCAAGCCCTCTTTCTTAAGCATGTAAAATCTATGCGACAATTTTGAAAAATAAATTCCTTAAAGCAGTATGATCGAAGTATAAATTTATTATTTTTACTATTTGTTATTTTTAAAATTCATTTACGATTTGGTATATGCAAAGAGGAAGCGAGTCTAGCCGGTCTCAATTTTGGTTAAAGAATTTAAAGCCCACGAAAAACTTTTGATTGAAAAAAAAATGCTTGCCTTTCTTTTGGACAAAAGTTAATTTAGAAAATTTACACTGACATCTGATTTGGACGAAAATTATTTCGACCTCAAAAAATAATTTTGTCGTCCAATATAGAAGTTGATGGTTGTTTGAAAAAAAAAGTGAATTAAGGTATTTGCTCAATTTGAGGTTTCAAAACTAATCCCATCTCGATGAATAAAAAATTTTAATTGAGACAGCACATACAAGAAAAAAAACAAAAAATCCCAATGTATTTCAATGCATCGTATTTTCTCCTTCTGTTGTTATTTTCTTGTTCTGCGCATGATTCGTAGATGATGAATTCCAAAGGTTTTCCTAGTTATTCTCCATTTTCTGGCACTTTTATGAGTATTTCACAATTTTGATGGATTTTACACCTATTAGAAGTACTCGTTTATAAGAAAATCTCAAAAACTGCTATTGAGCAGTTTTTTGAAAGAGGTTATATTCTCCAAGATCTCAATAGAGCATCATAACACTGCCTCTGAAGCCGGAATGGAAACCGAATCAAGAGTTATCGCAGAATATTAAAGTTTGCAATGTTGAAAGAGTTAAACTGAGAAAAAATTTTCTCGTCAATAAGGCAACTTAGAAGACATATCGACTGAAAAAACGGACTGTTGGCTAGTAGGTAAATTTTCGGGACTTTTATTTCAAAATATTTCGTTGAGAGAGTCAAGATTAATTCATCTAATTAAAAACAGCCTGTGTTGAGAATTTAATTATCTAGAGAGAAGAGAAAATGTCTCATTAGGAATTATAAACTATTTTTCTTCTGTACTTATAATGCCCTCTGACTTGAAGGCTTATCTTTATGAACATGAGTGCTCAAAATGTGAAATTTGCTAGAAATCTCAATTTCTTTTGGAGATGGCTATATTTTTTACCTCACTGGGATGATGATGAGACGATTGCAAGCTCAGGTTCCTGTATATTTATCTAAACCAAAAATTGCATACTGTTTTCCTTCCAAGAGAGATTGTACTAAGGATGTTTCCTTCTTGGATTGCAAGTCGTCTCCATTCTCGGTGACTTGAGGAAGACTCATGAATAAATGATTTTATTTGATGTTTGCGCCGGATACTTTCTCAAATGAACAATTTTTTACTTGATTCGAACTTTGAGAGAGAGAATTCAAATACTTTTCGCTTCGCAATATCTTCCAGAAATGTATCGAACTGAGGAATCCTGTATATACGATCTCCCTCAGAGGAGTCTAACTGTCGTTCCATTTCACATAGATAATTCTCACTTTGATTGTGTGATCATTACATGCTTTGAGAAATTACTGTACTCTCTGTAGTCATTATAAAACTAATTTCTTTCGTTTTGAAGAGAACAATTTCGAGTTTTTGTATGAAATCACTGTAACAATAGCAACTATAAGCTCTTGAGAGGATGAAACTGGCAAGATATATTTAAGGAATTGGACAAAGTTATGAAAATTAATATTGTTGTTGTTCTCTTTCTCTCTCTCTTTTTCATTTTGAGATTTTTTAAGATGAAAGCTGCTATGGATCGCTTTTTTCTTCAAGAATTCATTTACCTAAAATAATTATTTCTGATTCAAATAATCATTTAAGATACCTCTGTTTCCCAGACTAGTTTTCTTGGTTTTGATTCCAAGTGCTCGATTTAAGAATTTCTGCTTTTTCTCGTGATCGCCTAATGCTCCCCAAGCTTTCCCGAGGCTAAGAATTGTCCCATAAGTCTGAGGATGATCCTTTCCATAATGCTTTTCTTTGATTTCAAGTGCTCGAGTTAAGAGATCTCTTTGCTTCACGTAGTCACCTAATGACCCCCATGCATTCCCAAGATTAGTAAGTGTGATGGCTGTTTCAGGATGGTCTTTGCCATAATGTTTTTCATCAATTGCGAGAGCTTGAGTTAATAGATCTTTCTGTTTCTCATAATCACCTAAGGATCCCCATGCATTCCCAAGATTCGTAAGTGTGGCCGCAGTTTCCGGATGATTTTTGCCATAATGTCTTTCAAATATTTCAAGTGCTTGAGTTAAGAGATCTCTCTGTTTCTCATAATTACCTAATGACCCCCATGCATTGCCAAGACCCCCAAGTGTGATGGCAGTTTGAGGATGATCTCTGCCATAGTGTTTCTCATAAATATTAAGTGCTCGAGTTAAGAGATCTTTCTGTTTCTCATAATCACCTGTGGAGCCCCATGCATTCCCAAGGTTAGTAAGTGTGATGGCGTTTTTAGGATGATCTTTGCCATAACACTTTTCTTTAATCGTGAGTGCTCGAGTTAAGATGTCTTTCTGTTTCTCATAATCACCTAAAGATCCCCACGCATACCCAAGATTCCCAAGTGTGGCCGCAGTTTTAGGATGGTCTTTGCCATAATGTTTTTCATAAATTTCAAGTGCTCGAGTTAAGAAATCTTTCTTCTTCTCATAATCACCTAAAGATCCCCATACATTTCCAAGGTTCCCAAGTGTGGCCGCAGTTTTCGGATGATCTTTTCCATAATAATTTTCTTTAATCGCAAGAGCATTTTCGAAGTATTTCAATGCAACGTGATATTTACCTACTCCATAAAGTTGATGGTATCCAATCTTTTCCTGTAATTCAGCCATTTTGAGCTTGTTAATCGTATTTTGAAGGTCCTTCAAGTGGATTGCATGAGGAATTAGCAGGCTTACCCGTTTTACATCATCAAGATCTTTTTCGTCATACTCTAATTTCTTTACCATCCATTCAAATACTTTGCTATAATAACTTTCATAGTTACCGCTCCTTTGATGGTTAAGCCTTATTACTTGTTGTGTTAAAGAGTTTATGCTAATTTTCATATCTGATAGAAGTATGTTTTCTATCTCATTATATCGACTGAGACCAAGGTCAGCAATTATTATCGAATATGAGAGCAAAAGTTCTACTGCATCTCTAAAGCTTTTAATCATAGCAATGTGGCTCTCTCCTATATGGGCTTGTTGCTCATGAATTGGCATATTTCCCAAAGAGTATTTATCGAATTCTTGTAATTGAGAGTCAAAATGTCTTTTTGTGCTTTGACAGTAGCTCCACCACTCCTCCAGCAGACTTATACTGATATCATCCGGCGAAAGATAAGCTAGGATATCTAAAATCAGCTCAACGTGATGGTTCTTTCGTTTCAAATCTGCTAGTGTCAAAGTAAAGATTGTTGAAACAAAACTCAGGCTTTTCGATTCACCTTCGCTTTCTGTTGATTTCTCTTTCTTTCCAGATTGAAGAAGCATAAATTCCTTATTCTTTTCTTTCGAAATGAAAGAACAAAATTCATCGATACTCATTCCTTTCCGTTGTATATAAGCCATCGTGAGTGAGAGAGCTAAAGGTAGCCCGTCAGTAAGTTCATTTAGATCCTTTGAGAACTGAGTAATACTTTGATTAATCTCAATGTTTGAAATATGCGTATCAACATAGTTCTTCACATCTCTTATTTCAAATGCCTTCATTTCGATTATCGCAGCTGGTAATTTCCCCCACTTGTTATTTCTTGAGGTAATCAAAATGTCAATTTTCAGTGTAGGAAAGATACTTTTGTCTGGTAAATAGTCAGCTATATCAACCACACTATCTGCATTATCAAATATAATACAAGTTTTTTTTGCTGTTTTATTAGGACTACTATCATTAACTTTGCCGAGAATTTGATAAAATTGTTTGATTATTGAAGTTTTATTAACTTTCTCTTGGGGTTCAAATTTCCTCTTGTGACAGGTTTCAAGATAGATTTGAATGTGATCAGCGATAAAATCACTTTGTTCTGCGTGGAACCAGAAGACCTCAGAATACATTGCCTGATTTCTAATGAGATACTCTTTCGCGAGCAGTGATTTCCCTAAGCCAGCTCCGCCAACGATCACACATTGAATAATTCCAGTATTTTCCTTAAATACTTTCTCGAGCTTAGATAGCTCAGTCTCCCTCCCAACAAATTGGCCTGGCACCTGAGAGAGTTGAAGCTGTTTTGATCCTTCGTCGTTAGAATCTTCTGCCGCAGTAAAAGCACCCAATTGAGCTTTGTTTCGAAGCAATTTAGCTTTTTGCTCGATATTAGTTCTCGTCAGTGTTAGCGGTTTACCCCAGTTGCAGGCGTGCTTTTCAGCTCGCTGCTTTTCAAGTTCTTGAATTTGAAGTTTAATCAAATTTCGAACTTCACTCTCAAAAACAGATAAAAATCGTGTTCTTCGATTTAGGAACTCCTCGAAAGCTCTTTGAAACTTGGCGTTGACTTTGAAATAGGGCAAGAAAATTTCTTCAAAAGTGGAAGTTTTGATTTCTAATATTTCCTTTAAGGTTTGAATAAACTCTTTTTGATCAATCTCATTTAATTCATTGTAACTAATTTTTTCTCCTTTTGATCCAATAACGGCCTCTCTATTTTTAAGAGGGTTTTGGATTTTTGGTGCATATTTAATATCCTCCTCCAATTCGAGTGCTGCTCCAGGATCTATCTTGAAGATCTCATAATATTCTCCATTCTCTGATGGTATGTATCCAATATTTCTACCTGTATTACCAATAAAATCGTAATCATGAGAAAGAATAGCCACTGCCATGACTCTTCCGAATCCTTCCAAAGGGACCTTTCGTTCTCCGAGACAAAATAGTTCCTTCTGGTTCTTTTTAGAGGAATTTTTATAATCTTCAACGAAGCGTTCTCCAAGCAGCTCGAAGCCTGGAACTACTTGTGAAAAAATATGAAGCCTGGGCTGATTAATGTTACATTTCCTCCATAATTCATCTTTCTGAATATTATTTTCTAAATATTGGCTCGATAAAATGGTCTTAGGTACTTTGACTCCCAGCAATTTATAGAGCTGGCTTGCAAGATATTCTTTATACTCATCATACTGATTACGGTCTTTTATTGCTTGCACCGAGCATTTTCCGACCCATTCCATTTTATTTTCTTTATCAGTGAACCATCTTGTGAATGAGCTTCCGCCCGGACGAGGTTTATGGAGAGGTTCAAATTCGATCTCTGATATGAAAGGTTTCTCAGGCATCGAGTTTTCCTGGTAAGTAATATTTTCAGTAGTTTTTGCTGTTTCTTCTTGTAAAGTTTGCTCGAGGAAGATAACCTCTTTTTCCTCTTCATTTGCGGGTGCGGGATTTTCCTTCTTCTGGAGATTTTCATGTTTAGTTTCATCCTTATGAGTCTCTTCATATGTTTCCGACCAGGGAGTCCATGAAGTATGTATCTTGTCTCTCTCATTCGTGAAGGGTCTTTTAATAACAACATTTAGTAAATCTTCTACTCCATGATGATAATCGTGAGGTTGGAATCCATCGGTGTCTTGTAAAGGAATGTCTTGACTTTCAAGGACGTTTGCTGCTTGAGTGTCATTAGGGGCTATTCCATTTGTTACCTTTCGAAGAACATTTTTAATTGGAGACAAATTGAAGAAATTAGAAAAGGCAGAAAAAATGCCAGTTTTTTCTTTATTCTCACTTTTTTCTTTATTCTCATTTTTTTCTGTGCGTTGTGGTTCGGTTTTCAAATTCTGTTGGTTTTGTTTGGCCGGAGAATTATCAGGGCTTTGAGAAATGCTGGTACGAATCTCAAATGCTGGTATCATATTTATTTTAGGTTTATCATCCATTAGATCTTCTTGATCTTCTTCTATATCATCTAGTTCCGTCGAAAGCCTTCGGTGACTTTGAACTATAGGTCGAGCGGGATGATTATATAACTCCCATAGAGTTTCCTTCAATGGGGTTGAGCAAATGTCATTAACTCTCCATCTTTCTTCTCTCGCTTTCTTTATGAAGGATGGACGGTTATCAAACACAAGGCAGCTATTTTGATCGAATTTATCGAGAATGGGTAATTTTGAGATCCCATTAAGAATTTCAATTTCTTGTTGAGGCTGCAATCCGTAACCTGCTATCAATATTCCATGTGAACGAGCTTCAGCAACCTTTAATTTGCTGGCTTTAACTTGTGGATAAGATTCACGGTCTTTTACTACGATAGCAGCAATTTTTGGGAAACTTTTCAACCCTTCTCGTTTGCAAGCTTCATCAAATTGCGCTAACGTATGGAGAATTTGGCGTTCTTTGCGGTTTGAGAAGAGAATAATGGAATAGCCTTGGTCATTGGTGAGTTTGTCAAGGTATTGAGCGATTAGTTTTCCTTCTGTTAAAACTGAAAAAATTCCTTCCTCATGTTGTCGAAGAACTAAATCATCTTCCACGCAAACTCGAGATGAAGTGATGGGATCCAATACTATTGAATTTATTATCAGATACTTGGTTAGATTTGAATCAGGTTTTCCTTGACTTTTGCGATTTTTGAGCATGTTCATTGAGATTTTATTTGTGAATGATTAAATCTCTTGGCCGTTACCTATTGAAATCAAATTTCGAAATACTATGTAATCAAACGAGAGAAAATACGCATTGAAATCCTTCTGCAAATACTAAAATACTAATATTCTCTAAAACTTGAAATATATCATCGTCTAACAATTTTGGTTTAGAGCAGCCGCAATTAAGTTCACTAGGATTTCTCATCGGATTGAGATCAGAATGCGAGAATATTCTTTAATAAAGACCAATTCAACGGTTTTTGAGTTTTATTTTGGTTTCTCTCAGTGCTAATCTGCAAGATTATGCAGTCATCCCTTGTAAAATTAAAGTCATTTGGAGGACTGTTTACTACTTTGGTTGTGGCTAAGCTAGACCTGTGCTACTCAGACACATTTTGCAGCAAATAAATTTTGTTGAAAAAGATCAATATTATCGTTCTTTTTTAAATCAAGATAGATGTTAATAATCGGGCAATTTTAGCCTCTTTGCTCTGTTTTTCTTAATTTAAAGTTACGCTGCACCAATCTGATAAGAAATTGGGCGTCTATTTTCGATTTTCTATTCCACCCAGCTTAGTCTTCCATACCAAGCAGTTAAGTCGTAGCAGAAATTAACCAATTTATTTCTAAATCAAGAGGACATTTTTAATGATTGAAGATGTAAAATCTTTGCTTAAAGAGCATTTTGAGAGCAATTTCTTTTTTGCAGCTGTCCATCTGGAACCATTAGCTCGGTTAATCAAATTCAAGCTAATACGCTCGCTTCATTAATCAATTTACTAGCTGTTGGCACAGGTGATCTTTGCTGGAATCAAAAAAGAAGCATCACCGGGCCTATTTCCGTAAAGGACGCAGTTGGCTACCATGCATTTAACTATTTTGAGATGACAGTCATGAGAACATCAAAATGTCGGCCACTTCATAAAAGAACTTTTTACTCCGATAGTCCCCAGCATAATAGCATTTTCCCTCTTTCGAATTAGATATAGTTGAGAGCCTGAGCTTTGATTCAGAAGGAGCCAGCATAGCTACGATCGATAAGTCTGGTCTGTTGGTCTCTGCAGTTGATACTGATAAAGTCGATTTTCATTACCAACTGACTCAAAACCAAGATTCAGGTATTTCAAAAGAGTCTTCAGCTTACAAATGGGAATTAGGTTGGTATAACCGATGTCAGTTCAATCCGATTGTTGATATTCCATTGATTGCGGTGAAATACGATAGAAAAATGCTGATGTTGCTCGATGGAATTAAATTCATTGGAACGACGCAAACTCCATTGCAAATTGATCATGAATGCAAAGATACCAATTAATCAATCGATCTTATATTTTTCGGTGTAGATTAACTATTAAATTTCAAAGGCTATTCGATAGTATCAATGATTACCGACCAATAATCGCTCTGAAGGTCCCAGCCAGCTATCTCAACCGCTACAGACTATCTTCAATCGAGAGAGAATATCCTGAAGAATTGGGGCAGCTTAATGGGTGAGAAAGGATACTAAACTTACTATTCAGAGATTCGCTCAGTCAGAACGATTCAATTATAACTTCTATCATTCAATTTGCTGCGAATTATACTTCAAAAACGCAATTTTGTGTGGTGAAAAAACCTTCAACGTTCCCTCTAGGCCAACTGTTGTATCAGATGATAAGCATCGAACTCACAGAAAAACTTTGGTTCTCCATAATCGACATCTGGAAACGCAACCGCACCCTTCTGCCGGAGAACAATTTGCAAGAGCT
>ENA-UOTZ01001515-UOTZ01001515.1-compost-metagenome-genome-assembly--contig:-NODE-1515-length-15515-cov-13.164659_pt1 | contig 15515 bp, 2 predicted proteins | sample MGYA00238144_ERZ746983 | MGnify/ENA primary metagenome ERZ746983 (study PRJEB28759, sample SAMN06268863) | compost metagenome | isolation source: single cell | place: USA: California, Emeryville, Joint...
TCGAGAATAAACGCTGAAGTAATTCAAGTTGTAGATACTGTCAGAGGGCATCATATGAAAACAGTGGCATCGAAGCAACAATTAGATTATTCTTCTTCTTTCGGATTGTTTGGACAGAGATTCTTAGCAACCAGAGGAAGAGAGCTTGTTCTTCAAGACGTTTCCTCTGCACAGGCATGCCTCAAAATTCCTTTGAAAGGCGATTCCAAAGACCTAAAATATAAAATTTCGATCAAGTATTTAACAAATCAAATCGCTTACTTCTTCAAAAATACAGGTGTTGTATATTTTGAACAGCTTCCTACGACTAATGTTTTGTCAGCCCCAACGATTACCATGAGAGGAACCAATAATAAAGGTTTGAATCTACAGGGAGTAATAGTCAGTAGCTGTGATAAACTATCCGAGAAAAATATAGTTATACTTCAAAAGAAAGGAGATTATGGCGCTTTTCCTGAACCTACCCTTAACAAGCTATTTCCAAACAACCCAGAAGAATTTAAATATGTCAGAGAAGTCATTGCCATTGATGCAAATCTGGCTCCCATTCACGCTCGAATAATAGGAAGCAATACGTATTGGAGTAATTTACGGAAGCTTGATCTCTCGAGAAATGCTATTAAAGAAGAAGGCGGCGAAGCCATCGGAGGCAACGAATCATGGCCTCATCTCGAAGCTTTGACTCTCAGCTACACTCAAATCGGAAATAAAACCGCGATAAAAGTGGCAAATAATGACAGTTGGAAGAATCTAAAAAAACTTGATCTTTCTTTGAATAGAATTGGTGATATAGGAGCCATAGAAATTGGAAAGAGTAAAATCTGGGTGAATTTAGAGATTCTCAATTTGTATCGGAACGAGATAGGAGACATAGGAGCGAGAATGATAGGTGAAAATAACACCTGGGAGAAACTAGTAACGCTTGATTTGAGTTCGAATAAGATCAATGAAAAGCAGACTGTACTCTCTATGTGTAAGAATGGGACTTGGAAAGATCTCAAGTATCTTTTCTTAGGATTCAATCCCGTTGTCTTTGGAGTAGCTGATGCTGCTAAAGCCATAGAAGACATAACTTCGAAGAGTCTGGAGGGAATTGATCTGCCAGGAGCAAGTTTTGAGCGGGCTATCCTGCAATTCCTAAAGTATAATGAGTCAAGCAGTGTTATAGACTTATCATTATCTGCTAAAAGATATAATGCATTGCATGCGGGCACCATTGGACTCAACACAACTTGGGTTCACCTACAAACACTAAATTTACAAGGAAACTGGATTTTTGAGGAAGGGGTTACTGCATTGAGTCAGAATACAACTTGGACTCACCTACAAGCACTAAATTTGAAAGGTAACAAGATTGGTGCTGAAGGAGCTACTGCATTGAGTAAGAATACAACTTGGAATAACCTACAAACACTAAATTTGGGAGACAACTCAATGAATGCGCAAGGAGCTACTGCATTAAGTCAGAATACAACTTGGACTAACCTACACATACTCGACTTGGGCTATAACTCAATTGGTACTGAAGGAGCTATTGCATTGAGTAAGAATACAACTTGGACTCACCTACAAACACTAAATTTGGGAGGCAACTCGATTGGTGATGAAGGAGCTACTGTATTAAGTCAGAATACAACTTGGACTAATCTAAAAACACTATATTTGGGAAATAACAAGATTGGTGATAAAGGAGCTACTGCATTGAGTCAGAATATAATTTGGACTAACCTACAAATACTTGATTTGGGATACAACTCGATTGGTGATGAAGGAGCTACTGCGTTAAGTCAGAATATAACTTGGACTAACCTACGAACACTTGATTTGGGAAACAACTCGATGGGTGATAAAGGAATTACTGCATTGAGTCAGAATATAATTTGGACTAATCTACAAACATTAAATTTGGGATCCAACTTGATTAGTGCAGAAGGAGCCACTGCATTGAGTAAGAATACAACTTGGATTAACCTACAAACACTATATTTGGGAAATAACAAGATTGGTGATAAAGGAGCTACTGCATTGAGTAAGAATACAACTTGGACTCACCTACAAACACTAACTTTGGGATACAACTCGATTGGTGATGAAGGAGCTACTGCGTTAAGTCAGAATACAACTTGGACTAACCTACGAACACTAAATTTGGGATACAACTCGATTGGTGATAAAGGAGCTACTGCACTGAGTCAGAATACAGCTTGGATTAACCTACAAACATTAAATTTAGCATGCAACTCCATTGATGCGGAAGGAGCGACTGCACTAAGTCAGAATACAACTTGGACTCACCTACAAACACTCGAATTGGGATACAACAAGATTGGTGATGAAGGAGCTACTGCATTGAGTCAGAATACAACTTGGATTGACCTACGAACACTTAATTTGAAAGGTAACAAGATTGGTGCTGAAGGAGCGACTGCATTGAGTCAGAATATAATTTGGAATAACCTACAAACATTAAATTTGAGATCCAACTCGATTGGTGCGGAAGGTGCTACTGCATTGAGTAAGAATACAACTTGGATTAACCTACAAACACTATATTTGGGAAATAACAAGATTGGTGATAAAGGAGCTACTGCATTGAGTCACAATACAACTTGGACTAACCTACAAACACTAAATTTGGAAAACAACTCGATTGGTGATGAAGGAGCTACTGCATTGAGTAAGAATACAACTTGGACTAACATACAAACACTATATTTGGGAAATAACAAGATTGGTGATAAAGGAGCTACTGCATTGAGTTGCAATAAAACTTTTACAAACCTACAAACACTAAATTTGGGAAATAACAAGATTGGTGCTGAAGGAGCTACTACATTGAGTAAGAATACAACTTGGACTAACCTACAAACACTAACTTTGTGGGACAACTCGATTGGTTATGAAGGAGCTGCAAGTTTAAAGACGAATCAGGCATGGCCTAAAAACGTTCAAATAATATCATCCCAGTATTAGTTCTTATTCTATTCATGTTGCATATAGCCTCAGGCTTCATCTTTTGAGACTATTGAAAATGCATTTTAATTTCCAAAATTTATAGCAGTCTTCCTCTTTACCAGAATGCCTTTGCCATTTAGAAATGCAAAATTCATATTTCCAAAGTAGATTCTAAATGCGCTCACTTCTGCTCCCCCTCATAGATTGAATGATTTTATTAGAAAGTATTAATGTAGTAATGTTTCTCACTTTCTCTATAGGAAGGTTGGAATTTCAATAGATTTTTCACAATTATCAAGAACATGAAATAATGAAATCGACTTATTTGTTTAAGCTATGAATCTCATAACTCAGTGAATGTAAGAAGTATAATACTATTTTTTAGGAGGTGATAACTAACGTTGATTCAATAACTAATTCATAAGTTTCCATATGTCCATCTCTTGGTCTCAACTTTCGAAAGTTATTCTTCATAATGTTTAGCATCGGAGAGTATGGAGGAAGAAATCTGTATCGGAAAGAGATGGCTTGGTAAGTGGAGACATTGGTTTCTTTCCGTTGATCATTTCTTTCTATTTTGCTGAGTTTTAAGAGCAAATTAATTTTAGTGTAGAATGATGAAGTTAATCTGAATTCAATGCCGCTTTAAAAAATTAAGACACGTTAAGGCAAGGCAACCCAAGACATTGGTATAAACCAGCAGAGTCTATTATCATTAGGTTCTAGACAACGAATATCGAGTTAGAAAGAAAAGTACGATGAGTCTCAGCTTGAAACTCCTAAATCAGTTCTCAAATTTTGTCACATTGATGCGAGTCTGATAAAATGTACAGCTGCATTATAAATCTATCAGCATGAATAACTAACTACTAAATTTATCATTCATTTAGCACAATATAAAAAATCAAAAAAGTTAATCACAGCGAATTCACATAATTCGCTGATAGAAGATGGCTCTTTAAAAGTTTGTTGAAATTTACTAAGTTTTCATGAATCTATTTGCTAATTTGATTGTATTCTGACTAAGAACAGAGAGAGCATTCTATTATTTAAAGAATATACTGTAATTAAGTCTGATTATATGATTTCTCAGTGGGTAATTGACAATTAACCCAACTTAATCTTGAGAACAATAGAGAAAAAACCAACTATTACTGTTTAGGTATGAGTAACAATACAATGAAGACGTGTTCTCTCTTTTGATATGAGAAGAATTATGGAATAACAGCTCCAAAATGAAATAGAGTCTGTGAAATATATGTAGAGAAATCAGTATCTAATCCGAAACGAAAGTGGGGAAGCGTTGAGAGCATTCTTTCTTTCCATGGACAATGTCCCATTACCAGAGAATCGACTTCAACATCGATGGTAATCAACGCTCTTTGGATAGCGTTTTCTATGATTTCTTGTTCAGGGGTTTTAATTTGTGAACCTTCCATGAGGGCAATGAATCACAAGCAAAATTATTGATCTTTTTGATTGGGATTAATTTATTTATTATGATCAATTGCCAGGATGATTCCTATAAACTTGTATGCTTCGTCTTCTGATTATTTCTGATCAAGGTTGTCAATTCATATTTGCTAGTTTTCAAACAGAGTGAAAGCGAGGGAGGCATTACTCTTTATAGGAAAGACATGAAAGTTCTTAGTTTTGAGAGAACTTGAATTCTATTAGTTAATTTTGATCTGCCATAATTCATCGATATTTTTCTTGTTCTCGATTTCTTTATTCTACTTTGTTTTGATATAATTTAGTATTCTCAGCGGGTTCAACTTGAGAGAGAAAAAAGAAGGAAAAAAGCTATCAGTTTCAGCTTTTGCGACAACAGTATATTTATGATATTTATCAGATTTACCTTTCATGATGGTCTGATTTTCTCTGCTTGATTGTGACGATTAGAAAGAAAATGTTCATTGGTTTAATTCATTGAACCTCTGTGACCTTAAAGCTTTAGAAATCTTATCATTGAAGGTTCTTTCAAATACATTCAGCTCCCCTCTTTATGAAGATTTATCTTGTAATTTTAAATTGAGACCTCTAAATAAACATCTTTTTGATCAAGCTCAATACCTCACAGAGCAAACGATCACAAGCACACAGTCTGTCTCTCGTAGTTGAACAAATTCATAACTATTTGAATACCTAGCTTCTAAGTTACTTATATCTCCAGCAAAATGAATACTGCAGTGTTGAAGCTAGTTTCTATTCGGCTTTTTCACTAAACAAGACGACTTAGTCAGATTCTAAATTGAAGAGAATTTTTAGTTCAGCTCAATTAACACAGAAGGTTTATGAAGAGAGACGTCTTTTTATGATATACTCCTATTTCAAATGTTTTCATTGTTTACCTATTTATTTTATTTTTTTCAACGAAATGCTCTAACAACATGAACTTTATGTCGATGCATTTTGCATTTTTCAATGAAATAAACTTATTTGTAAGGAATATTTCAAAATATTTATCGCAAAAAAAAATACTCAAACGAATCTCTCAATCAAAAAAATTTAATGTCCATGTGCTCCTTTCTCATGTCCTTCACCATGCTTGGTCTCGGACAGTTCTAATGCCTTGCGATTCGGGAACCATGAAACATTTTGGACCGCAGCGTTAGCAGCCACATACGACTCAATCCCATTATATTCTAATGGGTCTTTGTTCCGCAGCATATACAAAAAGTACATGTAATTCCACAAATGATGACTGTGCTTGATATGATGAAGAAATCCTTTGCCTTCTTTATCCAGTTTCGATCGAGAGAGATCACAGACATAGCATTTGTTAAACATATCATGGTCAACCTTCTTCTTCAGGCTTCTCAACGCAGCGAAAGTTTCGATAATGATACCCAAGATCAAATTCAAGAAGACAATGTTTACTACAATGAAGAAGCTCAGTTCCCATACGACATTCGTCCACCACCTCAGACGAGTATGTGAGTCATAAGACGGGTCTGCGGTGACATCGCCGATACCTCCATTTTTTCTGAGTCCTAAGTCAAGCGTCCACACAAAGCATTGAATCATTGACGAGCAAGTCCTCTCTGAATTATTGCTTGAGTCAACGTAAAGGTCATCAAGGAACCAGAAACCGAAGAGCGCGTAAATGAAAACGACAATACAACCCAGCATCGAAGTCATCAGGAGCTGCTTGCCATTCAACGTTACTGCTCGCACGACGCTTTTTAGATTCGGGAATCGGCTAATGACATCTAATAACTGCAGAGCATACACTATTTTAGGTCCGAAAAGGCCAAGGAGCGAAATGATTAGATAGAAGATTAAATATTGGAAAACATCGTTGGTTAGAAGGAAATGTGCGTTGATCCAGTAGAAGGAAAATGTTGTATACAAATTCCCAAAGCTTCTCTTTCCATCCTTGTTAAACGCGGGGCAATGAGGTCCATACTTCAAAAGTAAACTCATCGTTTGGGAAGTGTCTAGGTCCTTCAAGCCTTCAAGCTGGCTGTCTCGCTGACTCAAAATCCGAAGTAAATCTTCATCGTTGTCCTCGGTATTCTTGGCGCTGGATTTGCGCATCGTCTCTTGACCAATCAAATCTCTCCATTTGCTCTTGAGGAGAAGCGGGACTCGTAGCAACATCCAAAGCGCAATCATAAAGCACACACAAACAATCTGAATCACTCCTAAAACAGTCAGGATCTGGCTGACCTTCATCGCAGAGTTAGTCTCCCCTCCAAATATCTCATAATGCGATGTCTTTAACGTCCCATTTCTTCCCGTCTCCGGGTCGTCGTCAAACTCTCGATAGTAAGTAAAAAGGATAATCAAATTGATAAGAAGCGCGATTACCGTCGCTATATCGCGGAAAAACGTGCATCTTTCTGAAGAAACCCGGAAAAAGCGTCGACTTAACTTTGAAAGGTGGTCCATTTCATCAAATAGGTACTCAGTCGAGCTGAGAAGCCCGAGGACCTTCTCGTTCTGAGAATCACGTTTTACTTCATTCATTAGATGAGCTTTGCTGCTGGGGGACAGGAACCTGGTAGCAGGGTAACGCGGGAAATACACTTTGATGAGTTGCCCGTTAAACATGATTTCTACGCTTACAGTGTTCGATTTAAAGAATTGAAGTGCTTTTCTCTGGGTTGTTGTGACTTCGGCTCCTTTTTTCATCATATTTTCAACAGATTTGCTCTTATCAGCAAGCGTCCGCAGCAAGATAAACACCCCAAACGACTCGAGGATCTGATCGTCAAATGGATCCTTTTTGCTTTTGAGGGATTCGTTAATCGAGCTGATTTTCGACTCGAGATTGATCCCCTTCCGTTGACAGAAGGACGCAAAATCGTCTGAGAGCTTGTGTATCAAGTATTTAAAGTCTATCCGAGTGCACATCTCGCTAGTAATACTCTGATCTGTGTTCCCTTCAAGCAGCGAGTAGAGCAGTTTCAGCGCCTTATTTATCGAAGCGGCTAGATCCTCCATTTGCTCGTCGTTATTAAACCCTCTGCGATGCTGTTCCGAGATCTTTCGAAACACGGTCGCGTAATCCATGCACGAGTTAATTACCTTTGAAAGCACCAGCGTCTTCTGGTTCTCTGCGCATGGTCCTTGCACGGCTTCTATTAAAAACTCGAGAATTTGGTCGCCGAGGGCAAGGCAATCCGCGTTGGAGAACTTGGTATACATGTTGAAGCAAAAAGCCGAGTAAGAGATAAAATCAACTGACTTCACGTTCACAGAGCCATCTAATACCGTCTGTTGTCTCAGGATATTCTGCATGTCTAGGTAATGTCCTTCACAGAACAACTGCAGCAGCCTGAAGATTTTCACTAGCGTGTCCACGTTGCTCTTGCTCTCCACATGAAGATGATTATCAGCTTCTTCAATATCTGTCTTGAGCGTTAATTCCGACATTAATATTCTCTGCGTCTCTTGATGAGTCAATGGCGCCCTTCCACCCTCCTCCTCTCCAAACAAATATTTTTTCGCATAGCGTTCGTTTTTCTTTCCCATATCTTTCTTTACCTCTTCTAGCGTAGCTAGGATGAGATTTTTAACCGCAAGGAGAAAATGATTGTTCGTATCCTTTCTTATGAACTGTAAAAACGCTTTCTGAGCGGCCGGGTTACCACCAACCAGCAGAGCTATCGCCAGTAGTATCGCCTCTTCGATTATTTGTCGGTCTGTTTGATTACTAGCCAATAGCTTGCACACCATCTCCACCGCTCCAAATTTCGTGAGCTCGTTCTGTCTAGTTACCACCGCCATTTCAGCAGCCGCCCAATCTTTAGTTTCCCATTCTGCTGCTGGGTTACCGCATTCAACTTCTCTTTCGATAATCTTCCTGAAAATTCTGATACCAATTGCCTTCATTTCGTCGTCTAAAGGCGTTTCATCTCTCACTATCAGTTCAATAAGTGCCCTCGCGGCGCTTTCATACGATATCACAGTCTCTTCCTCAGCGATCTTCTCGATATTGACGATTTTGTAGATCAACGAATCAAACTCTCGTTCAATGCTCTTCTCAAATTCCTCGTCATTTAAACTCTCGATTATCCCTTGAAACCTTTCCGGACGCGACTCAGCAGATAAAGGCTTGTTTTCTGTACTCGCTGAACCTCTACTCATCTTTATCAGCATCATTTTGTTTCTGGTCTGGGTTCGAGTGGCAGCTCTTGTGATACACTTTGTTGCAGTGCTATCATCGTCTAGATTTAGCTCTTTTTGAAGGCTATGCTCTTCAATTTTCTCAATATGGTTCTTTGCTAAAACTTGATAAAGTCTCGCGACATCTCGCTGACGGCGGGATTCCTGAGGTTGCAAATGGAATTTCTTCACCCGTAGAAGCGTATGGATCAGTATTAGCTCGTAGTTAGGGAGCGTCTGAATATAGTCTTTCGAAAGCAGCGAGATGAGGTTCGGAATGAATCCTTCAAAGACTAAAACTTCCTCGATGCGATTCGAGCTGATCAGGCCTTTATTCGTCAAGATTTTGTACGAGCTCCAGCCAGACTGGAGGATCGTTTCGAGGTCTTCAGTAATAGAAACGAAGATATCACTGAGGTACTGGTCGTCTTCGCCGCAAAGATCTTTCTCAGTGTCTAGATAGACGTGATACAAAAAGTACATGACTGCGTATTTAACATAGTAGCATTTGTTAGCAAGAACGTAGATGTCCCTTAGCGCCTTCAATGGAATGAAAAATTGGCACTTGCTTTCAGTCGCAGCGTTCTTCTCTTCGCAGGACACCGCCATCACATCAAGCAAGCTGACTAGGTAGTCTAGCTCACCAGAAAGTTCAACGGGAAGCACGCCCTCTTGGACTTGATAATGGTAGTTTTTAAACTCTTCTTCCAGCGACTCCCATGTTCTATCGATGGTGAAATCGGGGATTAATGTGATATATTCCTTTCTTGAAAGGGAGTGTATGACTAAAGTCTGGTTCTTTTTCAAGACGCCATCACGAGGTTTCATCAGCGAGTTGAAGGTCAGAAGCAATTTCCCACGTCTAACGTCACGATTGGGTAGATATTCGACTAATTTGACAACTACGTGAAGATAGTTTTCTACGGCGGAGTTGTCATTTAAAAGCGACTTATTATCGTAAAACAGTTCAACGATAATGTTTTCGAGACCAAGAGAAGGATCCTTTTTGAGCATCTTCATTAACAGAACGCTGTGTTTGTAGACGATTTCTTGATTTGTTTTGTCTTGGGCCACAAACCGTGCTAAAAATTTAACACATGCTTTCAGAATGGATTTCTTGGTGCTCTCTTGGCTTCCTTCATCAGCTTCAAAGCGTCCTTTTAAGTCATAGTTCAAAATCTCCAACACGCATTGATGTATATTCATATATCGCATGATCTTTTGATATTCAGGGTTAGGCAGGGCGCCACATTCAAATACTTCGTCTGCATCGATATTCACGGTTGCTTTATCTTCTTCCATTTTTTCCTCCTCTTCTTCCATTTTTTCCTCCTCTTCATCTTCTAATATTTCGTCGACACGCTCAAGATCCTTTTGGTGTTTTATCTGCAAATAATCTGCTAACCCAAGGATAGTATTCAGCACTTGATCATGTGCTGCTAGTGCAGCCTCGTCATTTTTCCCGTACCATTTCTCAGTTGTATCCGCTAATTCCTGCAGTTCGTTTCCAAGTTTTCGGATATGTTGGATATTATTAATCAGGTCGTGTTCGTCAACTAAATAAATTTGCGAAAGCGCGTCTTTCAAGTTCAATAGTCGCATATGCTGCTCATAAAGGATCTGAAAAGCCAATTTTTGAAGCTCCTTGTTCTCATATAGAAGCAAATCGATCAGAATCAGCGAGAAAGAGACGCCTGAATAGTTTTCGATATCTGTATTGTGATTGGCGATGATCTCCTCCATCCACTGTTGAGCGCCCTTCTCCTCAGAGGAATTAGATTTATTCCTCTGTATCAATTGAGTTTCCTGGTCCTTTTTAAATCCGAGCAAAAAGGCTCTCATTTGGTAATCCTTAAATAACTTCATCACAATCTCGATAATTTCAAGCACTTTCTGCTTAATTCGCATCAGGTCAGCCGTTTCGCTGCTCTCCGCATACCGTGAAGTGAAATTTTTCGCTTCAAGTTCTCCGCCAGGGAACTGCGATAGCGGCCCTCTCGGCGAAATTATCGCGTCTCGAGCCTTGCTCGCTTTCCGTTTGTCATCCTCTTGGAGAGTGGTAACGTCCTTCAAGCCATTGAGGATCTTCAGCAATGGACGTAGCAGTTTTGAAAGGTCTTTAATGGTCGAATAGAAGCCAAAACTCACGAGTAGCTGGCAGTTCTCCAACAAAGTGAACGTCATCTTATTCGCGTGCTCTTCAAAAGCCTTTTGGTACCCTTGCTCAGAAATAGCCTCGAAATATTGAAGCAAAAACGCCTTAAATGAGTCGAATTCGAACGCCTCTTTGTTATATTGGAACAGATCATTGCAGTTTTCAGGAGTGATTTCTTCCCACATGATCAAATAATTTGGAAGGTTGACTGGCTGGTAGGTCTTGTCGATCCAAAGATGATTAAACAGCTTCGCGAAAGCGGTCCGAATTTCCAGTGGGAAGTGTCTCCTCGACACAATTTTAAAGCAAATATCATACGTGTATATGTCTTTTAACTCGTCTATCGCGATGTAGTTCCTTGATAAGCAGAGGTCTGCAAGTAAATAGATCATGCTTATGAAATAACGATAAACCTCGGCATCATTGCCTCCTCTCTTTATCGCTTCTCTCTCAAATGACGCGAGATCTATCGATTGATTGAATGGTACAACTCTCACGTAAACCTGACTCTCGCCTCGCAGTTCGATGCGATAGCAGATTTGGTCTCTAGTAGCCTCATCCTCGAAAATAAGCCTCGAAATCGCGTCTTGGTTCCTCATCATAGGCTCGCCGTCGCAGACGGTAAGCGCTCGAAGCAAATTCACAAACTTTTCGTGAGGATGAGTTTTGAGCATTCTAATAAACCGATTGATCGTCTCTGGCTTTATTTTGTTTTCTAGAATGCGTTTGTTGTTATCGATGAGCTCAGTGAGTGTAAGCTCGGCAAAAAGATCGTAGTTGGGGTCAGAAAAAATTGATTGGTGGATAAATAAATCCAACCATTGGGAGGCGTAAAGTTCGTTAGGCCTGTACTCTCGGATCGTGTGTTTGATCAGTTTGTATGAAAGTCTGAATATATGAACCATCAATTCGTTGGGGATATTATTCAGTTGATAGATCTCAAGCGCGAAGGGGTAGAAGAGGATGTCTGTGAGCACCTCAATCAGTCGCATGTCCTTTAGCAGCCTCTGTCGATGCGACCATGTAAATCCTTCGCAGGTGAGAGGATCTGCGGATATTTCCTCGACTTTTACGACGAAAAATATAAGTTGCTCTAAAATTTCAATCACTTTTTTCAAGTAATCCGGCACTAACAATGACGTTTGTTGGGTCTTGATGATGCCTCTGAGATGATTGAGATGCGTCAGGGTTGCAGCGACGAATAATACGTCTGTTTTCTCGCTTTCGTCGACTTTTTCGATATAAAACGCGTGCTCAGCGGAATTTTTCGGGTCGACGTACGTGGGCCTTCGCCTGATACAAAACTCGCTGTCTTTCAAAGGGTTGAAGAAGCTGCTGAGTTCTTTTGGGTTGGGGTCTTGAGTTGATGGAAATTCAAAGTTTTCTCTTGTAGTGGTTCGAAATGAGAGTATTTGTTGCTGAGTTTTCTTCTGACCACGCGCTGTGTAGTTATTAAATGAGGTGTTGGTGGGTGTAGTCGCCTCAGGCAGAATTTGTAGAAACAATTTTGAATTATTGAAAGCAAGAGCATACGAATTCCCATGGACCACGTGAGGTTGTTTTTGATGAACTGTTGGGATGAAACTCAAGCAATTTTCCATGTCTCGCACAGCTTTCTCGTCCTTGTCCTGCGCAAGCAGAGGGATGACCCTCACATCATCCATTGCTACCTCATCAAGGATCAGCACTCTGCCCGTTAGAAAATGCCGTAGCTTGTAAAGATTAGTATTACCAGCGACTACTTCAGTCCCGCGGTTTGTTAATGACATCCGTTCCACTTCCCATAGCTCGCAGACCGATCGGTTCTCATCAGGGAATTCTCCGTGGTAGGACCTCACATAGACCTCTGGATTATCTAACTGATACGCCACATCAGCAGCAATATACCCCTGAACTCCAATATGTCTAAGTCGGATGAGATCTCCACCCATTATGCAGTTGGCGGTGCTTTTCCCTTCTTTTTGTTTCTTATTGCCACTGCGACCGTGAAATAGCATTTTCCAAGAAATTTCTTGGTACTGGGACAAATGTGCCTCATATCTGCTGGAGCTAGCATCGATTCTCCTGGATTCGATGATTTTATATGGAGACGGAGGAAAATATTCAATAGAAGTGGTCGGAACATCTACATCGATGATGGGATTCCTTGTAAAATTTACAAAGCAATTTAATTTAATGTTCTGCAACAATATCTCCGCCTCGTAGTGAACAGGGTCACCTTCCTCACACATCTGAAATTTAGGAAGGAATCGGAATATCATACCAGAGTTATAGTCTCGAGAAAGCTCGAACTGATAGGCGGATTTATCGGATTCTGAAGTGGTAACTTTCCCATCAATAAACAATCCGGAATCTGCATGCATCAGCTGAATCTCCACTCCATAACTCACAGTTTTTCCTTTATAAGACTCCATTACTCCCTGGTTCGCTTCAAATTCCTGTCGGCTGCGGGCTTGAGCCTTGGCAAGGTTGAGTTCGTATTCCTCAGCAACTGCACGGTCAGTTTCATTGAGAGAATTTCTCATTTCATCGTATTTGAATTTATCTTTGAGTAATTTACTGTATTCTTTGTGAGCTTCGTAGTTAAGTCTCGGCCAGATTTGAAAAATAAAGTCGCGATAGTTACGCACGAGAGGAAGACTGTCCTCAAGCGGGCTGCTCTCAGAAGAGATGAGATTAAAGGGAAGAGTTTGGAAAAATATGCGGCGATTGACAAAACCTGTGGCTGAGAGAACGCCGCTAACATGATCGAATTGATGCTTGTTTTGAGATCCGGAGAGAACGAAGAAATCACCGTAAAGAACGTACGGTTCATTTTGACCATGTCCCTTTTCATACATTGAGTTGTCTACAGGCCGATTAAGAGGTAGGTTTTAAATAATTAATTGACAGTCAAATGTTGCCTGCTCGAATAAATTTTATTAGACGAAATTTCTTTTAGAAAAGCTCTACAACAGTGAAATTTTGGATTCATATGGCAATAGATTTTTCGCGCGATAAAGCAAAATATGAAATGAGAGTGATTTTTGGAAATTAGAGAGATTGTGCACCTTGGTGTTCATTATTGAGCCGACTTTGTATTCGAGAAAGCTAATGCTGCAACAAATTGATTGTAGATTTGTTTGATGAAAAGCGCTTGAGTGAGTAATAAACAAAAATTCGCGGATAGTTTCTTTTTAAACGTATGCTACTCACTCCAGGTTGATGTTCAAACACATTCTATTTTTCAAGTTATGAAAGAACAATTAGTTATTTTAGCGAACTCATTGGATCGTAAATAATTCAAATTTTAAACTAAAACATCAAAAAGCCTGCATGAACAAAGCAAATAAATGTATAAAATTTTGTAGGAGCAAATATTGCACTCCTACTCTCTAAGAATTGGTTATGGGTGATGGTATGGCTAGATTCTATCAAAAAACGTTGTTCTGTTTTCAAGACGCGGAATAGACCCCGAAGTGCAAGAGGCAAAAACGCTGGCAGTGGATTTAGATTTTTATGCAGATAGATGACTAACAAAGCTCATTTGAAATACAACGACTGAAAAACGCTTGAAATTTCAGAATAATTTCACACTTTGCAATAGTGTTTTGTTTGACTGTTGCGATTCTACAGATGAGGAAAGGGTAGTTGAAATAATTCTCTAAATTCATCTATAATCCTTGAGGAAAAAATTCGTAAATGCTATGATGAATTCTGGTTGATCTCACTTTCCGTCTCGTTAACAGAGCGAAAAAAGAACGAGGAGAGCAGTTGGCGTATTCTGCAATTTTTGAAGGTTCTGAGAAACTTACTTTGCTGAATAGTTCTTCACAATAAGGAAAAGAAAATATGTTGTTTTGACAAATTGTACCATAGATTTTCCTTCGCATCTTCCGCATTATCCGCCTTTCGCCGTTGTTCAACGCTTTGTAAAGAGTTCTCCTAGCTCTTTCGACTTATTTGTCTCCTAATTTAATTCATTTCCCTGAATCTGGCCTTTTTGTACTTCAATGTTAATTCAAGTGGTTTTTCTGAAGTTAGAAACTAAGGAATCTTCGTTCTTAGATAGCAGTTCCCTTTGCATGCTTGTGTAGGGTCTGTCTGAATTAGAATTTGGAAAAGGTCTGAAATGATTATCAGGAAAATTACTTATAATGCTTATATCTACAATCATCTGGGAGCTGTGGTGATCGATTACTCTCTCGAATGTAAGGAAGCAGAAGCCACATAATTAAGCATCTAACACACCGGACTCCACTCCACCGAAATATTTCAAATATATTGATTCCTATTCCAAAAAAAAAAATTAAAATCGACGTACATATATTGCATATTTGTGGCCAATAGCTTCAGGTTCTTGATCAATGAAAGGAATTTCTGAATTCATATATTAAAGTCAACGATTAGAGTCACCAACATGAATTCTTGGATATTTAAAATAAAATTATTTCATTTGAGATTTTTGTTCATGAAATGCATTTATCATGCTTTTAAGTTGAAAATTCTCTACAAGTTCGTAATTCTTAAGTTGCTGGTTGGTCATTGGGCTTGTTTTTTTTCCTTGCTTCAACCAATTAACAATAGCACTCTTCTCATAAGTATGACCATCAGCTGCCATGACGGGATCTTTCATAATTTCTAGCGTAATTGGACATATCAAATGTTTCGAAATCTCATCAAGTTTGATCTTTTCTTGGTAAGCTGTTTCTTGAAAGATTAATTCTTGAGCTTCTTGAATACGCTCGTTGAGAGTATTTTGGTCTTCGAGAAGTTCAAGAATGTCTTGAATTGTCAAGACGTCGAAGTCTAC
>ENA-UOTZ01001516-UOTZ01001516.1-compost-metagenome-genome-assembly--contig:-NODE-1516-length-15515-cov-3.749449_pt1 | contig 15515 bp, 7 predicted proteins | sample MGYA00238144_ERZ746983 | MGnify/ENA primary metagenome ERZ746983 (study PRJEB28759, sample SAMN06268863) | compost metagenome | isolation source: single cell | place: USA: California, Emeryville, Joint...
GGTTCCTGTGGGACAAGAATCGTAGCACAAATTGTCAATCTGTGACAAATACTTTGGACTTGTACATGTAGTACAGGCTGATCCATCCGTGCAAACATCGCAACCTGCAACACAATCTTCACAACTTCGAGTTGAAGTATCTCCATAGGACGTTGTTGGACAGGATGATGTACAGTAACCTGTTGGCAGCTTGAAGAGATTTTGCGTAGCGCTACATGGATCACAATTAGTAGCTTTAAGTCCTGTACACGAATCACAATCTTTGTAGCATTCTTATAAATTGAAACAATAATAAACATTGCAATAATTTTTTTTGCAAATTGTGCTTACTGTAGCAGATATTAGTTTCAGAGAAAAGACTTGTTCCAGCTGCACAAGTAGGAGGAGTGCTAGAATAGAGGCAGACAGGATCCACCATATTATTTAGAAGTGTAGTGAAACCAATTCCATAAGTACATCCACTCTGACAAGTTGCAAAATCTACAATTTTAACAATATTTTGTTATATGGCTGCTTTTAAAGATAGTTACCTGCAGTAGGAATCGGAGCAAAATTAACCAGAGATGAATCTGAATAGATTCTCATCTCTCTCAAATATCCAGTAAAAGTGGAGGCCCCACTCCCTAAATATTCAATATCACTAACCTCATGTAAAATGGTCTGATCGGCTGGGAAAGAGTGTTCCCAATATCCTGAAGGAGGGACAAAAACAGATACGTGCTGCACTTTAAGAGCCACAATTAAAAGAGTCCAAGTTGAAGCTATGTTAAATTTATTCAGTACATATCAAAGCTATTTCGCATACCTGGAATGGCAAGCGATGTTGTAATGATAGTAGAAGTGTTAGGTCTAAGAAGAATCTTCACTCTGTTCGAAGTATCAAAAGAGATTTGGATTTTTTTAGTCGAACTGGACTATAACCACCAAGTGTGAGGCGAGGTCAGATTTTAGATTTGATTACGGTATATCGACTGAATAGCAATGCATTATCCAAAGTTTGAAGAGGCATATTTAGCCAAAACACGAATGTTTCAACAGCATTCCACATGCTGTACGAAGCCCTATATGGCATGCTAGAGGGGAACCACACTCTGCTTGTTGATGTAAAGCTCAAGCCTTTGTCTTCTTGACCCTATTTTCAAGATTTAAATGAATGGCTATTCAATAAGAGAGCTGTTTGCTACCAAAGTATAGGATGGATATGTTTCCTGGGTGCCTAGTAATAAATATTGAAGGCATTAGAAGATATTATGGGTTCATACCTCCAATATCTCCGCCGGTATTTCCTGAATAATCTTTAGCTTGACCTGGGGTGTCAGTATTGTCAAATTTATACCATACAACGTTCTTCACTAAATCGTGATGAAATTATTGAAAATTTTGCTCAGCATATTGATTAAAGTCTACCTTTGAACAGGAAACCAAGTGTATCATAAGGAGTAGTTTTTCTGCTGTAAGGAGCGAAAATCGGACGTGAAGTTTGTCCACTTGCACATTGCATATTAATTGAGTTAGGGATACATCCAAATATTAATTTTCCATTAGAGCCCATGGGAATATTCGCTATTCCTGTTCCAGTGACTGTATTTTCGTATCTGAACGTATAATAGTCAGTATAGAAAATGTAGATTTTTTGAGCTGCGGCATCTAATTCGATATGAATAAAAGCCCAAAAACCTCCTTGTGGTGGGGGGTAGTTCTTCACATACATTCATTACTCGATTGTAAAGTTGCTAATTTTACCGGAGTAACGACATGGTCAACCAAAGTGGTTCCTCCTGCGTCTGTTTGATGATTGACACCCAGCGTTAGCACAGTATGATAAACTTGCAGCCATCGGTTCGAAGGAGAACTATTTATTTCGACGATTATTAAAGATAGCTGGTACTGACTTACTCTGTCGCTTGATTCGTAAGTTGGAAAAGGAATGCGGATGGATACGTTGCCCAGTTGCTAGCCTCTGCAAGATTCTGAAAGAAGAAACTCACTGTGAATGCGGTTGTAGTTTCCACTATTGAAATTAATTCATTAACGGTTCTTGAATATCAGTCTTATTTCTTACGCTCTGGTATCTCAGCCGTAGTAAACGTTGTTCCAGCATTAGTACCACTACCGGTATATGGCCCTGAGCCGTAAGGTGTAAATGCAGTGTTTAGCAAATAAACATTGCAGAAGCTCGCTGAGCCTTTTTGAAGGATGACAGCTTGCAAGACGAACAGTATAAGAAAGTATCTTGTCACGTTTCTGATCATGGTTCAGAATTTATTCTCAAAATGGAATTTTAATAAATTGATTATAGACAGCCGAAATTGCTTGTTTTATTAATTTGGGATTTTGCAAAATCTGATCTAATTTATTTCGAATAAACGCACCCTTTTCTAATCCTGGACAATAAAAGTGCATTTAATTTGGAACCATCTGACTCTTAAATTAATTAAATAAACAGAGTTCTTTAATAATTTATTGGAATTTATGACTCTGGTTCCAGGAATACAGCAAAATATCTGGAAACCAGGCGCTTTTGTTGATTGTAAGGTCTTTGATTCAGAAAACCCATATGTTTAGATCTTCTTACAAGTATTTTGGAGTTATAGAAAAGTTAGAGCAAAAACTACTGATTTAGAATGAGTACGTTACATTTTCTAAAACTCACATGAAGAGCAAAGCTAGGTGAAATCAATTAAAGCGAGGGTTTCTCAGAAGAGAAACAAGGAAAATGCTTGATTTTGGGTCAAATGAGTGGTCAAAAGAAAAACTTGTCAGCAATCAAGCCTGTGTAGAACAAGAACTTCTATTCGAGCCGTTTTTCCAATTCGAAATGAGAAATATAAAGCTAAATATATGCCAGAATAAAGATGCTTGAGCAACTAAACGTTGAACTCGCATTTTAAAGTTGGTTATATTTTTGAAGCAATAAAATTCCGTAAAAAAATTCAATTTGGAGCGAAAAATCTCAGCGGCACAAAGGGTCTTGTTTTCCATTATAATCATTTTAGCAACAACTCATTACCATGGTCTTCTAATGTGTAGATCCACAAAAAACTCATGGATATGGCGACGAAGTCATTAAATTTTTTTTCAATTCCATGTGAGGTGTCAAACACCCATTTTAAAAGAAGTTTCAAAAATAGAGTTTCGAATTGGAAGAGCATTCTTAAGATATTTTGAACGTGCTGTCATAGAAGCATTGTAAAAACCATATTAACTCTCTGGGAATAGAAAAACTCAATAAGTCAAAAAGCTTGTTTAGGATTTCAGGAGAATGGTATCCAATTTAGCTTTCTTACCCGTTTTCATATGTATCAAAACCTCAAAACCGTGGATAGAGCCAAAATATAAGTTTAAGTCAATATTCAATGAAGTGGGAAGTCATGCTTCGTAAACATATCCTAGTTAAAAGGTTTTTGCTTAAATTGAGTTGAATTCGAAGAAGTCACAGAAAAGAGTAAAAGGGGGCCAAGCCTCAATGTACGATTTTGAGCATCTATTCTCTGAAATTAATAAAGGCAATCACCGAAAACAGCTCTGTTTCTCCTTATTTAGCAGTTAGCTGATTCCAGAGCTTGAAAGTTGATATTTTGACGGTTCTACTAATTATTTCTCACAAATGTCTCAGCGCTACAATACAGGTTGCTGATCTTACTCAATTCTCTCAAAGGCACCAAACAATAAAGCCCTTTGTTTATATTTGCGATGATTCTTTGTTTTTCTTGTGCTTCTAGTTTTTTTCCTCTCAATAACAAATGTAAAGATTCATTTTCTATGATCACACGGAAAGCTTCCTCCATATTAACTTTTGAATCTTTGAAAATTCAATTTCTTTTAGCTATACCCAACAGCTTCCAAAATATCAATGTTTTTCTCGATAAAATCATTCATATTTTGCCACCCTCATCCAGATTCTAATAGAATTTATCATATTGGTAGGGCTTTTAGAAGATGTGGGTTAAACCGCATGTGGATAAGCTAGGAGAAATAAATATGGGAATCTATGCTCATGGCCAGAATTATGGTTTTCCTTCGAATTGCAAGCGAAACTGAACCTCCTCTCTAACTTAGAGCTTTAGATGGGTATTATTCACAAATTTTTGGGATAGCAAACATCTCAAAAAATAACGAGGTCCAAAAATGCCAACGCAAATACCTCTCAACTGGTATTATTGTTTAATTAAATAATTGACTCGGGAGCCTTATTAACTCTTCTTTTTAATTCACACGCTAAAATCAAGTGTAAAGCTTTTTCCTGCCTACACAAGTTTTCTTGTCTAGTAGAAAGGCTTCCTCTAAATGTTGTATGCTATTATTCAAACTTTTCAAATGATTGCTCAAAAAAAATCCTCGATATCTCACATTCACGCAACTTTGAACTCAAAACTTCCTCTTACTCCAAACTAGCAATGTCTCTTATTATATTCAGTCGAAGGTTTCAACAAATAATGAAGTTTTGTTTTTTCTAAATCACTATTCCTAAATTGTAAGATTAAAACGTTTTGATAGGTGGTTTCATTCCTAAGTCGTGACTTAATTCCAAAAAAAGGGTGCATTAAACTATGTAAAATATTTTCAGGAGAGTCTCTGTATTTGTAGATTCGATGCAGAATAACCCCTCCAAAGGCATTGGCAATTGGATTGTGTTAAGAGAAACTTAGTGGAATGGCTTGAGATCCATTTCTTGAATGAAGTACAGACATACATCTTTCACCAGATATATTAGATTTAGATCGAATAGTTTTTAAAAAGGGCGTGTAGTCTAATTGCATCTGAATAATTTAGGGAGTTTGAGTAGGGATTTATTTTTTCCTCGTTTGAAGAAAAAGATGGTTTAAATAGCCTTATTGGCAATCATTTTCGAAGTCTCATCGAGTTATTGCGCTTAATGAGTGGGTAGAACGAATCAGCAATGTGCTTTTCCTCGCCGTTTCTTCCGATACTTAGTAGCTTTCGTAGATTTCTTATTTTAGGCTTCATAATTTGTAACTTCAGAAATTTCCAAAACGGGATATCTTAATTTTTCGATGAAAGGAAGGCCGTTGGCTAGTTTGGCTGTTAATACCAGCGAACTGCATGTTATTTAGTTCAATTAATCAGAGAGGGTGTGATTTACAATCTCATTGTTGCACAAAGTAACCATTTTTTTCAATTATAAAAATCGCTGCCAAGATAAGCGACACAGTTTCTAAGAAGATACAATGCCATTTTATGCAATTAAGTTTCTCAATCATTGATTGGCGTGCCTGAATATTGAGAAGATAAGTTCCAAAATATACCCCAAGCAGCTTCTCCCTCTACATAACATGACCCTCGAAAGAAAGCTGTTAATGTATTTGGTTTCAAATAAAGACCTATCTGTTGTTATTGCCTCGATGTCAGAAAAATAATAGAATTCTTTGACCCAAAGTAAAACAAGCTAAATTCAATGAATAAGCATGTAAAATAAATAACTTTCATTGCAATTTCTTCTCAGAGCGCCTTCTAGCCGAGATCTTTTTTTTGTTTGCTAGGATATGGCTGAACTACAAACGATTCAGTTTGACTCATTTTTTCATGAGTAATGCAAAAGCACTCTGCGATAAAAACTATTGATAAAATTTTAAAGCGCCAAAAGGCAATTCATTTGCTAATTTCACAGCGAGATGATCGGATTTCAGACTCAACTTGAGCTCGCAAAATTCTTGAAAACTCTGGCGGTCGCGGAGGTCGAAGTTGAAACGGCAAGAAATCTCCTCGCCGAAAAAGAAGAATTCGACCCGATTCTTGCATTTAAACGCATTGATTGGAAAAACCGCGGCCACATTACGCCCGACGATTTCTCACGCTTTTTAAAAGATTTAGATGTTCCCGCGCGGCAAAGTGACATATATAATTTGTTTAGATTCTACGATTGCGATGGGGATCTGCGGCTGACCTATACAGATTTTCTTCGGTTGGTGCTTCCGCAATCACGAGCAGACCTTCATGAAAGAGCTCTGATGAAACGTCATCCACAGTTTTATGTTAACAAACGTATTTCGACGTTGGTGGAGTGGGGTATTGCGAGGATTATCGAGCGTGAGATTATTGTTAACAAGAGTCTTGAGGTATCACGTCGACAGCTCATCGCTAGAGCAGATTGGGACTGCAATGACGCGTTCGCGCTGCTTGATTATGAAAAAACTGGAGCTATCGATGCGTTTGCGTTGCTAATGTTTCTCAATCAGAATCAAATTGTCGTGAACTCTGAAACTGTCACTCACTTGCTCCATCGAGTTGATAGAGACCAGGATGAACTGCTAACGTTCCCAGAATTTGTGCAAATATTTGCTCCTTCAGAGCAAGTTATCCAGACCACAAAGAAGGTGACATCAATTTCCTCTAATTACTGCATGGGAGAGCTGAAGTCGAAAGAACATGTAGAACTAAAGCTTAAACCAGAAGGAACTCATGAGAAGAATTCAATGAGTCCCAAAGCAAATAGAATATCCAAGACTTCAACAATAACCTATCCAGCTGAGTTTGAAGATTCTCGTAGCACCAGAGTTCCTTTCAAGCTTCCAATCGACTATCAGGGCCAGAACAATGCTCAGGATTCTGATTTGCTTGAAAGAAGAACACAGTCAGCGCAAGTGTCTTTTCACAGGAGGCAGCCAAGTTTACCCACAGTCCTGGATTCATGTTACAATCATAAAATCGACACCATGAAAGAACACTCGAGTCCTCAACGGAAAGAACGAAACCTAATCGAAACAACAGAAAGTTACTCTCCAATCCGACCAACCCAACGCTCCTCGGTTGTTTCGAATAACCAATCAACCAGCGATATAGAAGCACGTCTCTCACCAAGAAAGACGAATTCTCCTGTGAAAAATTATGGGAATTTAGCTATCGATGCATACAGTACTAGCCGAAGCGACCTCTCAACGGACTACGTGCTTTCTCCGACACGACTCAGCCAATTCAACGGAAGTCCAACACCTTCCATATCCTCTCCCAAAAATGATAATTGCTTCAGCTATCACAAAAGAGCGATTTCTGTCATTGATTATAGTGGCAATGAAGGTCTCAGCCCTCTTTCAAAGCGATCAACTAAAGAAAGCACAAGCTCAGTTCAAGCAACTCCACAGAAAAAGGTTAGCCATATGGATCTGTATGTGAGAAGTACTAAATCCGAAGCTAAAATGAACGAGAAAGACCAACATTATTTTATCACTGCTTTAGCCGAGCTAATGGAACTGATGAAAGAGATTGAGGAAACAAGGATATCTGTTGCTCTTCAACCTGATTTCACTGGTGTTGGAGCCTTTAAAATGATGATAGACCTGCTTGGAGATAATAATACCCATCGAAAACGGTTTGAAGATGTTCTTAAGGCTCACAGTATTATCCTAAAGCAGAAAGAATCTACCGCCTTGTTCCAAGTTCTTGACAGAGATTCAGATGGAATTATTTCGTTAAAAGACTTCCAAGAAGCAATTTATCCTTCCCATAAGGAGTATGTTAATGCTATTGGACGCCGAAAGCCAGTCATCTTAAAAAGGGGAACTCAGGCACTCGTCCTTAACTTCCTTTTGAAGGTTGTTGACGTGGAAATTCAGTGGGGAGAGATTAAAAAGAAACTTTGGACTCGACCAAATTTCTCATTATTAGAAGCATATCAGCTCCTAGATGAAGGAGAGAAAGGATACATCAAGTTATCTGATATAAAAAGAGTCTTTGAGTCACAGAAAATCAAAACTGCCGAGCAGAACTTATGGTGCTTAATGGTGAGACTTGATGTAGATCGTGATGAGAGGATAAGCTATGAAGAGTTTATGAGAGAGTTTAATTAAAATGGTAATGTAACGTGAACTTTCTGAAATAAAGGCCAATCAGAGGTAAAAAAGCATTGAGAAAGGAAATTTTTGTGCTTGCCTTAAAGAAGTTTACTAAAATTCTATTTATTGAAAGTGATTCATGTGTGAATACACAAAGAAAATTGCATTTATATTAAGAAATTCCTTTTAATAAACTACTTGTTGTTCGATCTGCATTTGAAAAGTTAGCAGATTTGCCTGCTTGCTAACTGTCTTAAACAGAGTTTGTTACGCCAAATTATTATTTCATCAGTTTTTGTGGAGACAGAGCTAATTTAATTTCAACAAAAAAAGGGAGCCAGTAGCTTTCTCCTTTGCTAAAAACTCCTTAGGATAAAAGCACCTGTTTTTCGTGACATTTCCGGTTTCAAAGGAAATTAATTCCAATGTGTGGTTATAAAATACATAAAATTTTTAAACTTCGATCTACAAAAACAGCCACAAGAGCTAAAATAAATCTCTACAACATATTTTCCAAGATCATTTAGTTATATCTCAGAATCTTCGACAGCTCCTTCGTGATATCGACCTCAAAGGAAGTCTTGAGCTCCTCAACCACAGGGAATAAATGCGAATAATTCTCCACGAACGTTATCTTTGATTCCATCTCTTTATGCATTTTATTAATGATTTGATAGTCGTTCCTCAACACTCCACAAATCTCAAAGTACTTAGCAAATGTCGCTCTATGCAGGCTAAAATCCTCGAAAACGTCCCTCAGCTTGCTCATAAGCAGTTCAGAAGGATTATTATCCATACTCTCAAGCTGCTCAAATAATTTCAGCATTCTTTCAAGAATATACGACCTCTCAAGAAATTCTTCCACATTGATTTGCTTGATCAGATCCTCAAAATATCTACTCTTCGGTGCGTCAGAAAAAATTATTTTGAACTGTGTCTTCACAATCTGAGAAATCTTCAGCCTCTTTGAATGCTCGATATTATAATCGTAAAGTAAATTTCTCACAGGCGTCAGCATGCTAGCCGAGCTGATTAAACTCGCAGAGAAATGAGGCTTTAGCGCAGAGCCAGCCCGCGAGTTTTTCTGGAGGTCCTGAGGACTGGATTGCTTTCGCAGATAGTCAATCGACTCGTTAAAAATATCCAAGGATTTTTTGGTCTTATCTTTGGCAATCTGTCCAATCACTCCCAGCTTGTAGCTTGAATCAATTTTTGGATTGAACATGTTGTCAAGCAATTTCGGCTCCGCGTATGGTACAAGAAACAGCATGTTCTCGTTTCCGATAATCTGCGTCTCATGCTGCATCCAGCTTCGGGTTTCAAGGAAACGGTAGAGATCCAATATCATCCTGTCGGAGATTTTGCCTTTAAGCTCTTTGGACTTGTAGAACAGTGCTAGTAAAAATTGAATGGTCTCGCCGTTGAAAAGAAACTGATCTGGGAGGTACTCAGATTTTTTAGCATGCGAAACTACGATTCCTTGAGGAACTTTTTGAAGAAAAGTTTTTAGAATGGAATTCAACCGGATAGCAGTCTCAACGCTCTCAAGCTCTTTAAGTTTGCGAATGTATTTTAGAATCTCAAGGCTGATTTCAGAGTTTTCCGTTTTTTCAATATAGCATCGCTGAGAATAAGGATTGAGGTTGTCTTCTTTCACAAAAGGGAATATGACAGCTTCGAGAAGGATCTTGAACCCGAATTTGTTGATTTGCACATCAGGAATATTTTTATACACGCCGACTCGTTCAGCATACAAGATCGCTTCCAAGAGGATTTTCTTGAGGATCGGGCTGCAGCTATCACAGCAGTTAGGATCAAGTATCGCCTCTGCAAACAACTCCAACTCCGATTTTGATTTCGTTTCGCGGATTGGTTTGCTGAAAAAATCGTTGAGTGTCAAAGACAGCACATCAAGGAACTCGTCATTTACCGACAATTTGCTGATCGCTTTCACGAAACTCTTATACATCGTCCAGTAAATCTCATCCGAAGAGTTTCCTAAAGTGGCAGCAAGGAAAGCTCTTCCGAGGAATTTATCCACACAAGCATCGGTGAACGTTTCCAGAGAATCATGAATAAAATCCGGATTTACCACCTGGAACACGACCAGCTCGAATAGTCTTTCAGCGGTTAGATAATTCGGTCCTGCTGTTTCAATGAACTCGAGAATTCCAGTCGGTCTGTTGATTGCCGCATAAATGAAAGTCTTCATGAAAGTGTCCAGGTCGTCAGATAGGTTCCCTCTGATGATATCCTCTGAAAGATCCAGGGTCTTCTTTGATACTCTCGAGTAAACCCACAGCTTAGGGATCATGTTCAGCTGAATCTCATCCATCCATTCAGCAACATTCTCGCAATCTCTCTTAAAATTGTCGAATAGGAGGTACTTTCTATTCTCTTCGATGAGATGAGTCCGCATAAACCGATGCATATCGCGAATGGGGTCAAGGTTTTGGATCGGGAAAGCTGGATCATATTCTATTGGAGTCATAGTTTGCTTAGGATTGACAGCTTGAGTCGAGAATTTCACGGCTTCTTCCCCGAAAGATATGTAACTCTGCTTCGCTTTGGCTCTGAGCTGATTGGCGATGTCTTCTGGCGTTAAGTTTGTCCATCGAAGCGCCGTGCTAACTGAGTCTTGAAATATTTTATTGAAATTTCTGTTATTTTCTGATTGGTTTTGATGAAAATACTGGGCAAAACGAACCTCATTCTTGAAGAAACCACCCTGCGACACCTGTCCTTTGAAGTCCCAACTTTGATTTAGTCTCGCATCGAATGAGTTATCGCGATAACCCGTTTGCCTCAATAAGTATTTGGTTCCATTGGTTTTGACGCTCTCGCGCTCTTCAAAACCGAATTCGTTTCTTTGATCGTACAAATTGCTTAGTTTCAATGAGTTTTCTTTTCCTAAATGATCAAAAATCCTGTCAGTATCTGAAACTCCTCCAATTAGAGTTCCTTCCTCTTTTTGAATTATAGAAATGAGAGATGCAATTGCGCGACTCACAATTTCACCTATGCTTTGAACTGGGCTCGGCTCACTTTTAGCTGAATTCCATTGATAGACCACGATAATATACGAATTGAGTGATTTGATGAGAAAACTGAGATCAGGAAGCTCCGATTCATCTTTCCAGACGAAATTCAGCTGCAATAAAAACCTCGAAAACCCTTGAAGTGATACATCCGAGTCCATTCCTCTCACGAGGTCGCTTGGAAATATCTTAACTTCCATTTGGTTGTAGTTTGGGAGTTTAAGGTCCTTTTCAATGGTTTTCCTGAGCGTCTCAGTATGTACCAAATCCTGTCCGCTAAACGTTTGGGCAATCTTCTGAAAAGTCTCATCCATGTTTTTCCCCATTAAGTTGTCATTTGTGATGAAAAGACTGCGGAGGATCGTAACGAAATGCATTAATAACGAGCCTAAGTTCTTAACTGAGGCTGTCGGGATCAATTTCTCTGGAATATTGTTTCTTTTGTAGCTCGTTATCCGAAAATCGTTCAGAAGTTGAACTAAAACTTCCTCATCAGACAGGAAGGCTAATCCGACCGCGTAAATTCCTTCAGCGGAGGTTTCTTTTTGAGAGATTCCGAATTTAGAAGGTAATTTTGAAACAAGCACATGAGCAAAGGAGTAAGTTCCGGTCTTTTTTGTGGAGAAATTAGAAGAAGCGTATTGGACGAATTTATAAATTAGCTCACTGAGGCTGTACAGAGAATGCTTATCAAAATCGAGGAGCCCGAAGTATAGCTGCTGGAAGGCAATGTTCGTGAAAGTATCTGAGGACGATGAAAGAAGAGCGCCGAAACGATTGTTCAGATTTGCATTGAAAATGACACGGCAACTGGAGGTAGACGCCCAAGAGGAGATCTGTTGAACGAGATGGACGAGGTTCTTGTTCATAGAGTCGAAGTACTCTCTTTTACTGTTGTAAAGATTCAGAAGGAGTCCTCGATTGATGTTTTCTGGAGCGCTCCTAATATTGCTTTCGTATGCAAGGGTACTGAGAACACCGCTCGAAGCGTCTACGAAAATCACCTTAGAGTGAGGTAGCTTGTCGAACATTTTAAAGCTGAATTCTGCCATTTTTAAATGCTCGGCTTACTGGTTTAGTTCGAATAAAATCTGTTAAATGTATTAATTTTTCAAATTGATTGCACGCACTTTGGTGAGATGTCTTAACTTGACTTGTTCAAATTAATTCGTCTCTGATGACAGACAATCGCTTGGTTCTTATTTTAAGCTCGTATCATGGCTTCATAATCAATCACAGAGAAAATAGAGAAGCTATTAGTATGCTCATGAGGCAACAACGTGATATAGGCCTAAATACAAAAATGAATCTGGTCGTTTCCGTCCTGGCTCTCTCTCTTGGGAAGACTTCTGGCCATTTTTTTTCCTCTGGATGGAAATTTCGACAAAACATTTATTGCGAATATTATAGAATTAAACGCGACTAGAGGCTAGTATAAACTTCACGCTGATATTTTCACATGGTTTTTGAGATACAAAATAAAAAACACTAATTTTTGAGAACACTTCAGCTTTAATGAAGTCGTTTCAACTCGTATTTACATTTACTGAATTGCCTCTAATTTAAATGGCCATACCAGGAAGATGAAAAAAAAACTAAAAATTATAATTTAGATCAGCTCGCGCTTTTATTTAGCTCGATTAAAGCTTCTATGCACTGATTATACTCACTCTCAAACTTATTGGATTCAAACCGCATAGTCTGAGCAGCTTTTTCTGCCAAGACAAGCACCTTTTCTGGTATCCCTGCTATTTTCGCCGCGTTCATCCCAAAGCTCAACCCTGCACCTCTTTTCAATCGATAAAGAAAAATCAAGCGGTCTTTTTCAGAGTCAAACGTATAGCTCATGTGAGCGAGCTCAACTTGCTTTAGAAAAGCAAACCGGTTTGCAATGTACAAACTATGCGTTGTAAACAGCACCAGACACCCTACCTTCTCTATCAGATATCTCAACACAGAGTCTGCGATCGCAATGCCATCAATTGTCGAAGTCCCTCGCCCAAGCTCATCTATAATCGCAAACGAGTGCTTTGTTGCATTATTTAGTATCTGCAGCGTTTCTTCCATTTCCAAGAAAAACGTGCTTTTATTCTCAAAAATCTTATCAGATGCTCCAATCCTTGTAAAAATACGATCCACTGGAGTTAACTCAAAAGCATATGCAGGCACATAGCTCCCCAGCTGAGCCAAAATGATTTGAATACACGCTTGTCTGAGGAATGTCGATTTACCTCCCATATTTGGACCAGTCAGCAGAATAATGTTCTTCTCGCTCTCAAACGTTAGGTCATTTCGAACAAACCCTGGCTTGAGTGCCGCAACACAGGGGTGCGTCATCCCACGGATTTTAAAAACAGGCTCAGAGGATTTGACAAACTGCGGCCGGCATTTAACGTCAAGCTTGTTATGCAAAATTGCCAGCGAGCAGAGACAATCCAATTCTCCAAGACAAGCGATCATGCGTTTCCAAACGTAGCTTTTATTGAAAAATAATTGAATAAATTCATAAAGAGCTGGGATGAGGAATTTTCTGAATTTCTTTTCAAGATTTTCGAGTTCTTGTAGGTATGCTGAAGTTTTGTCGGTGTAAACTCTGAGGTACCCTTTTCTTTTAGAAGAGATCTTAAAGTCTGGAGGACGCTTGGTGCCTTCGATCAATTGCTCGGGAAACTCAAGCTGGTACCTCATTGCGCTATTTTTGTTGCTGAATGCATGGAAATACGTAATTTCGTCTGAGTGAAATACCGATCTCTGCTCGGCGAGGTAGAGATCGAATTTCTCTTTAACCTCAAGGATTTTATCATAGATCTTATGACATTCCTCTCCAATAGAGCGCTTTGGAAGAGGAAGGTTGTCTTTGTATTCAAACATTCCCATGAGTTCGTCACAAACGCCTGATATTTCATAAAACAGCCCTTTTTGGCCCTCTCCAGCATTCTCATCGTCTTGTCTTCTATTATGACCAGATTTAACCTCAACTCGGGTAACCAATCTTACGAGTCTTTTGCTTGTAAAATCCTGTTTGATTTCTTCGAAAAACCCCACAAACTCATCGATCTTTTTCAAATCCTTGATAAATTTCAATATTTCATTAACGGCGTCAAATGCGAAGTAGTCAATGTAGAAATTCAATGACAACAACTTTTTCTTGTTATGTAGGTTATAGAACCGACTAAACGCTCTTTCTAGGTCAGGTAGCTTGCTGAGCTCCGTTTGGAACATCTCAATTAATCGCGGCCTTTTCGCCAAATCCTCGACTGCGTCGAGCCTCGAGTTTATATCCTCGATATCAAGCAATGGAGCCATCAGCCATTTCCTCAGCATTCTTTTTCCGAATTCAGATCGCGTGTAGTCAATAAAGCTAAAAAGCGAGTTTTCCTCAGAGCGATGGGTAAAATAGTCCACTTCAAAGACCTGAAGATTCTCTAGTGCTTGATCATCAAGAAATAAATTTCCTTTGACGCGATCAGTGCTCTCCAACGAAAGATACTGTGACATTGGAATTAGACTCTCTGCCATAAAAATAAATTCAAGGTAGTCAATTGCAATCACAAGCGCCCGGTAACTTGCAGTGAGATCCTCGGCATTCTTGGTTTCCTCAGGTGCTTTGAGTAGCGAATTGAAAATGTTTTGTAATACAGAAGGGAGCTCGGATTCGGTTGTGGTATGTTTAGTTTTAAAGTACTTGGCCAGGCGGTCCGCAGTTAGCTTAGGATGCTCATGCGTGACTTTAGACATTGGGATCATGATTGGTTTTTGAGGAAACATCTTCAGCATAGTAAGAGTCTCTGCGCTCACTTTCCCTCTCTCGTATACGATTTCTATCGGCCGCGCTCTCTCGCAGAAAGTTCGGAGTATGTTACGTTGCACATCGTCATGGAATTGCCCGATGAAAATTTCGTAGACTGTGCTATCGATAAGAACAATGCCATAATGAGTGCATTCCTCAAAAATACACATTACATACCTAGAGTGGTATGATATCGAGGGGAATCTTTCGATGGAGGTCGCTTTAGTTAAGACTTGCACAGGCTCTCGATTGAAAATGTCTTTATTGCCTTCTACTTTAATTTCTTCGACGACTTCAATCATGATAATAATGTAACCTGCCTCCAGTATCTTATACGACCATTTCTTAAATGAATACTCCGCCATGTAGAGGGCAGGAATGTCATTCAAGTATCTAATGATACCGAAGTGCATTATCTTTTTGATAGTGTAAGCATCATAGTAGTAGAAATTGTAGTAGAGGCCTTGACGAATCGCGACTAACTTGTCGAAATTTTCGGATTTGATTTTCCAATATTGCTTCATGATCGGAGTTAATTTCCGAAATTCTCGCTCAGGGATATACAAAGTAGATGGATCATAGTCAGGATCTGCAAAAGCCCTCATTTTACTGTCTCTAAGCTCCCATTCACGGAGCCAAACTGGGAATTTATCAAATCTAATGTCTATGTTTTCTTCAATATCTTCCTCCTCTTCTATATTTCCTTTCTTAATCATTTGTGTCGCTCCAGCTCTGTTTCGCGATTTGGTACCTCCTTTGGGGGCTTTCTCCTTGGCTTGAGCCTTCTTTTCTTCCTTATGACTTTCTTTACCATTGGATTTCTTTTTAGATGGGCTAATTTCGGTTATTTTTTGATCCTTTTTGGTTTGAATGGGTGTGCTGTTTGAATTTTCTTTG
>ENA-UOTZ01001517-UOTZ01001517.1-compost-metagenome-genome-assembly--contig:-NODE-1517-length-15513-cov-15.333441_pt1 | contig 15513 bp, 8 predicted proteins | sample MGYA00238144_ERZ746983 | MGnify/ENA primary metagenome ERZ746983 (study PRJEB28759, sample SAMN06268863) | compost metagenome | isolation source: single cell | place: USA: California, Emeryville, Joint...
ATGGAATAATCAGTAATCCTATTCGTTGTGTATTTAATTGGCTACCACCAAAGAGATTCACATATTAATTTTGCTGATTATTTAAGAGGCTATCCAACAAACTCAAAACAAAATGTCTGTACCTTCTATCGAAGAAGACTTGATAGACTTCCACGAATGTCTGCAAAGCGAAGAGAATTACTTGCGAATCTACGAAGGTCTTTTGGATTTTTATTTTGAGGGAGACCTTAGCGAAAGAGTTTCCGGGCTACTTGAATTGATTGAAGAAGTTTTGAGTGATGAAAGATCAGAATTGCAAAAGAAAGTGCTAGCATTGATGTTATTGAGGGATTCTTCCAACAAAGAAAGCAAGAAGCTCTCAAATTGTATTGCTCGGAACAAAACCCTTTTAATACATCTGTATACCATCGCCACATCTCAAAATGAGAAATCAACAGGTCTGCAGAAAGGGCGGAGTAAACGCCATGAATCTGAAACTGAAAAACTTGAAGCTCAATACAAACAACTCGCAATAGAATGCATTTGCTGTTTGAAATTAAAATTCGGCGAAGGTGACTCCAAAAGCGCGGAGGTGTTTAGGAGATTGCATCGGAAGTTGAGAAAACACACTGGCGCGCTTCCAAAATCTCTCGCATGTTTGCAGCCAGACGAAAATCAAGAGAACCAGCCACCAAAATATACAAGAGCAACGACTTATGACAGACCCAGAACGGAGTCAGAAATACCCGATTATTTCATAAGAGGTGGTTCTCTTCAACATCTGGAGAGAGAAGAAAAAAAGATAGATTTTGACAGTCAAATAGAAAGTGCCGCAGTATTAAATAAACTGCAAAAGCTTTTTAAAATTTACCGTGATAATAAATGTCTGAAGGCCGAAGAACTGTTGGGTATCACTGGCAATTATGACACGTTCGTGTCAAAGGCAAAAGAGGCGATCTCTGAACTCAAATTTGATATCACCAAGACTTACGTGGAGACAACCGCATTTAAGCAAGTCTTGAATTGCACGAGTGAAGAGCGCAAACTCCATGATGAAATCGAAACTGAATACAGCCACCTAGCCGAGATTGAAGCTTATTTGCAGCTAGAATCTCACAAAGTGACGATGCTTGAGCTCTTACAAAAGGTCAGTGCCTTTTTCAGAGAAAAATTCATTGTCCCGGAGAAACCGGTAACCAAATCATTGAAGATTCTACTCCCCAAAGAAAGTAAAATCTTGTCTCAGACCGAAGGATGTTCAGAAACTTTAATCCGGCAAAAATCGGCAGGAAATGGTCCTTCCTCCTTAAAAGATTCTGCTAGACTCAGCAAAAATATTTCGCCCAGTCTCAAAAGTCCAGGATCCGTTGATTCAAAGCACTTTTTTAACAAGGATTTTTCAGCTACTATAAATTACCAAATCACAGATACTCAGAAAAGTCCCAATGCGAAGGATAGGACTCCTGTAAGATCTCTCAATAACATCGACGAAAAAGAGCAGGCTATCTTCAAATTTATTAAGGGAGATAAAGAACTAGTCAAAGATTTGCAAAATATTAAGAATGCGATAGCTTCATCACTCCAACAGAGGAATAAGCCCATTCCTTCGAAAGTTTTAGATAATAATGACTCGATAATCGAAAGATATTCTGCTACACCTAGAAGTGTCACTTTATCCGAACATTCTCAAGGAACGCCAAAGTGCAAGGTTGAAGGAGATCAAAATTTATTCTTTCCTTCTGAGAAATCTTTTCAGAGAAGAAGACATGACAAATTACTCTCCCTTCCAGATACAAGAAGCCAAAATCTCGTAAATCCTGAGCGAATTTCTACTAAAACGATGGACACCAAGTTAAGTTATGGATGGCAAACTCAGTCTGTTGTAGAGTGTGGTGGTGGCAGCAAGAGGACTCAGGAGAAGACAAAAAGCGATGGGTACAATATGAAGCCCAGAGCAAGCAGAGACCCAGCGAACCTGTCGGATTTAATAGTGCCTGCAAAATTCAAAGCGGACAGAACAAAAGCGAGGACGACCGTTCAGTTGTCGACCATAGAGTCTGGCTCACTGGAGCATGATAATAAGAGACAAACTGGCTCGCATGAGACGAATGATGCATACACTATTAAAGATAAAGCTGAGAATCTTCGACTTTCGATAGAGGGAGAGAACACTTTGGCTTCGATCCTTAAAGATTTGTCTCCTAAAGACCCTTATGACAATGATAGTCCGGACCTGATACGTGACTTGGAAAATGAACTCAATGCATTTCACACTCACCAATCTCCCTCAGACCAGGATCGTGTGCCAGCAATGAGCTTCACTGAGAAAAGAAGGAGAACGATATCTACAATTCCAGAACTCCCCGATATTAAAATTGAAAGAAATTCACAGATTGTTAAGAAATCTTCATCATTCAACGAGCTCGAGAAGCGACTCCAGCTACCATCGAGCCCTTTGCCTATTGAAGCGTTCCGTGAAATAGCTTGTAAGAGGCGAGGAGTTGTATTTGAGAATGCATATTTGTCAATTTGCTCCAACTATGGCTTAGTCGAAGACAAAAAACAGGCCCAACGTTGTCTGAAAATAACTCTTATGATTGAAAACAAGACAGATCGTGAATTGTCAAATTTCAAAATTACCTTTACGACTGATCCAAATCTAAACTTTGTCAAGTTGCCCGAGAAAACTGAGCCAAGCATCCTTCCAAAAAGTCTGACAAAAATTGAATTTGTAGTGAGCATTGCTAAGCATTCTTGCACCCACCTTCCCATTAAATGCAGTATTCGTATCTTAGAAGCTGGCCAAAGCAAAGAGCTCTGCTGCAAATTCATTCTACCTGTAACATACAACATGTTCATGAGTTTTTTCTCTCAGATTACTAATCAAGAATTTCTTGCTGCATGGAGAACTCCAATGGGAACGATACTCAAGAGCGACGTACTCACTGTGACAAACACTTTGATAAAAACGCCGGGTGATTTCAAAAAAATACTGGGACATCTCCTCATAAACCCAGAGTCATTTGATGGGGATGAAGAGCCACAGACTTACTCCTTGTTAGGAGTGTTCTGCTTGGAGAAAACGAAAACGAACTTTCTGCTAAAAATACATTGGAACCCCGCAAACAGAAATGCCACCTTTGAGGTGGCTTGCTCTGAGCGAAGTCTTAGAGAGGGCGAATTCATCCTACAGACACTACAATTCTTATTTTGCCATTCTGGCTAAATTAATCATAAATTGTATTCAAGTCTCTCCAATTTTTAATTGTTACTTATATTTCAAAGAGTGTATACCTGGCCAGGCAGTGATATCATTCGCGCAAAAATTTTGCCGCAGAATTTGCTGTTGGGTCAAGGTTTTTTTTTTTTAGAAAAAAAAGTATTATTTTTGATCTTTTTTTTATATAAATTGTATCAATAGCTTTTTTCATATAAATTGTATCAATAGCTTTTTTCAATCATTGATACTTCTGCTGGAATTCCAAAAACTTTGTATACCTCTCCGAATTTGGCATGACGCGTACAAACTAATTTGCAAAAGTAAAAGAACGACATCGCTTTGGCCAAAAGAGTTGCCACAGAATGAACGTCTTAGAATCGTCAAAAATGACTAGGGTACAGAAGCAGCTTAAAAGCGTGTTGGAGTCATCTAGCTTAATCCATTAGGAAACATTCGTAAAGAAAATTCAATTCTTGAGTGAAAAAATTGATACTCTACTGCAAATGAGATTGGGACAGGCTGGTCTGGCCACTGTCAATTTTTACAACTTGTTTTATCTTTGACTGATTATTCTAAAAATCCGATACTTTATCTTACTTTTTATTCTGCGAGCAGACAATTTTACCAATTTTAGTAACTCAAGGGTCGATATATTATATTTTCAAGCCTCTCCGAAATAAATATGGGAAATGCATTTGGATCTTGCAATCGTCGGAAACGAGTGGTGCCTAGAAAACGGGAAACAATTGACAAAACTTCCACCTTCAAATATAAAGTAATGCGTTGTCAGGACGCTCATTTTTCGAGAAGAATGGTTATTTTTGACGAGTTGAATATTCTCATGATAACAAGCCACTTCATTAATAGTGTCGAACTGCGGGACCAGACTCATCTTGAGCTATTTAATTTGAAAACAGGCCGCAAATTGAGATATAAAAGGTTCTGTGAGTACAATCTCCTCGAAAGATTCTCATATATTCCTGAACGTAAAATGTTTTGCATTGCAAACACGAACGGAGAGGTCGAACTTCATGATGTGAGAGGACCCAAGTTTTTAAGGAGCCCATTTTATAAGACCATATATGGGGAAATATTACTGATGGACTACCTTGTTCTAGACAAAGATCATATTATTATGTGCGGCAAATTCGATGGGTTCGAAGAGTGGATAATCCCTCAGAACACAATCAGAAAACATACTTTCAATCAAAATTATGCCAACATCAGTCAAGACAAGAAGACTGGACTCATTTTTGCTACCGAGCAAATTTCTCTGACAATTTTTGGATTCAGATATGAGAATGACGCTATGGGTCGCTTATTTCAATATTGAGCTCTCTATCATCCAGCAAGAGACTATATTCAGAGAAAAGTTCCACAGATTTGTATTATATGACTCCGAAACTCAAAAAATGATTACCTACACAAGAAATGCCGTATTTTTCTGGAAGATGCTGCCTGATGACACTAAAATTCTGTTTAAGGTCCCTCCACAGCATGAAAGCAATATAGAAAACGTATTGTACCTTGAATCTATTCAGAAAATGATGATATCTTCGACTTTTTCCGACCAATTTTATGATTTTGCTGAATGCATAAAATTGGACGATGTTGATCCTTCAGTCATCCAGCCAAAGAAGACATTCTATAAGATGAATCTTTTGAGTTGCAAGACGTATTCCAAGAAACATAATGTGATGATTTCTTCTCCTGTTCCTCTTGAGAAGCTAATCGAATTTTTCAGTTTTCGGTATACTTACGCAGATTGAATATGGATGTAAATATTTTTCGCACATACTTTTTTCTAGCCCAAGCTGTCGCTCTCTAACTATGATTTGAGTAGCTCATTGAAATCGATAAATTAAATAAATACATTCAAATTTCTTCTCAATTTTTCAAAAATGCTCGGTCTCTTTTTTGCAAGTGATAAATTCAGAAAAAACTATTAGTTAGGAACATTACGTAATTGCAGCATGCATTTTATTTCATTGTATTCGCAATTGATTGTCGTCTTTGCTCTAAAATGTCGTCTAATTTGAGGGACTTAGTGTCAAGAAAATTGTGCAGTCGAAAGATCCTCAAATACTATGACTATAAATATCGCGAAGGGGTCAAAGTAATTAATATTTGGTTAGTGGTTTTGCAAGAATTTTCTTTTGGTCTTGCAATAATAAGTTCTTGTTTTTATTAATGTAGATTTATTATCCAGGAATTAAGATTTGTTATGAACGCTACTTGAAAATAAATTGATATGGTTCTCATGATACTGAATGAATGAAGCTTTGCAAATAGCTGTTAGGCTCAATAGTATCTTTGTTGTGCTCCGGCACCTCCAACCTATTTTTTTTTTTCCCAAATGGTTAGTTTGCTCTATTAGCAAGTATATTGTTACCTTTGAAAGAGCAGCCTCATATTGATTTCTTAAGCCTTCAACTTCTTGAATTCGGGCAGCAAGCTCCTTTCCTTTTTCAGTGAATCTTGCAACACTCTGGTCAAGTTGGGTTCTCAGTTCAGTGTTCGTGGCACGCCTTGAGTTCGAAATTAGAAACGCTACATGCACAACTAAAAATTTTACAGTTGCTCATTCTCCTTTGCCAAAGTATCATATCTGTCTTGAGAGATACCAACTGAAGAGCTTCTACTCTTTTTGGAAACATCTTCAAGTTCTTTTCTCAATCTCTCAAACTAGGTGAGGTCGATTTGTAGGTGAGAAACTGAGGAAAAAGTTAAAAAGCTTACTTGTTGTTGGAGTTGATCGTAATCGCTCTTTCTTTGACTCATTAATTCATAGACTTTCTGGAGTTCGTTCTTATAATTTTCATTCATTTGCTTGAGCTGCTTGATTTGGCTCTGATCGGCCGCTTTGTCAGCACCGTATCTAATAGCAAGCTGTTTGATGTCCTAAATGATGAAAAAATTTATTCATGATTGGTTATCATTCAAGGAGGAAAAAGATTACAAAAGTGTTCGCCTTGTAGAATTCCAATTGAGATTGAAGTTCTCCGACTTTGTAGAAATCCTCAAGTTCTTGGACTCTTTTGATTAAAGCATCGTTTTCAGCGTTTCTTTGATTATTCGCGGTCATCAGTCTTTCAGAATCAGCAGCATAGGTGGATAGTTGTGATTCCAAGTCCTTGACACGATATTGAAGTTGACTAATCTGGGCTTCGTAGGAAGCTCGCTCAGCGTTGAACTGGATTTGCAGGTTTCGTGAATCCTTGAATCATAGGATTAATAAACACGAATGACAGGCAACTTACAGAGCTCAAGCCTTGTCCTGAAGAGCTTTCAAGTGCTTGGATTTTTTTTCTAAGGTCTTCTATTTCTAATGCTTGATTTTGTGCTAAGGTATTGAGTCTTTGGTTTTCTGCTTGAAGCTGGAGAGGGTCTGTGATTACTATTTACCAGGAGTGAATTCAGTTGCATGAAAAAAAGAAAGTTACAAGTGGTATATTGGTTCATGGTTCCAGAGATCGTAAAAGATTTTTTATTATTAATTAATTTAGCAGGGTATTACCTTCTCAATTTCAGTTTTGTTTTTGGAAAGCGAAATCAGCGAGATCGCAAACAAGAAATTTTCCAAAAGAACACCGAAAGCTGCTCATGATATAGTTTTAAGAGCCAATCAAAAATATTTCATGACTTACTTCGATGCTATCAAAGTCAATGAAGATTGATATGGCCCAGTAAATGCTCTTCATACCATTACAGTTGCCATAGACGTCTTTAGTCTTGAGACTTCTTTTTTACTTATATTTGAATGACTGTACATTAAGCCAATCTAATTGGAAAATTTTCTATCCAGATTTATGAAATAAACCTCGCACTTCAACAGAGAAGATGGATGTTAGGGGGTCCATGGTTGCTCATGAATTTCTATTCTGCCGAAATCAATTTTTGGAGACTTCTTGTCTTGTGAACTTTCTTGCAACAACAACAAAAAACTATCCTCCCGAGTAGTTACTCTAACTTCTTTATTCCTCTCAAATAAAAGAAAGATTCGACCATTTTGAACATTTCAGAGTCCATTACTACTTACAGTTAACATTCAAACCTTGAAACGATGATGATATTTAAACATTATTCATTGTTACAAATTGAAAAAAATATCTCAATAATCATAAGGATATCTCCTTTCTTAATATTAAATAATTACTTGTAGATTGCTAATGAAGAGGAAGAAGCGTGCGTCAGGTTTTGCTGTATGCCATGAACTTCCGTTTCTTCCTCTCCTTCCTCATATTCGTCATCATCATATTCAGAACCTCGTCGATGACAGCATCTTCTCTTGTATCCAGCAATTATCTTGTCTGAGAGACCATACGCGAAAGCGTTCCAAAATCCCTGAGAATTGAGCATGAAATTGCTTATGAATAAAATCCACAAAGGAATTGCAAACTCTTCACTGATCTGGATTGCAAGCATAACCGCGAGTCCAGGAAATTGGCAGAGAATCAGAAGGAAAGGATACAGAAGGAGCGTTAAATGTGTTGTCCCGAGTGACCTCCTCAAATGTCCCATGGCGGTAATGTAGCAATACCCGCAGTAAAGTAGAGTTCCTATTGTCGGGATCACCATCAAGAACAAGCCAGTCCAATCCATCCCGTTGCGAGCTGTGCGATGATAGCATGTCTTCAAATCCGGCTCTAGGATAAAGAAATCGCATAGTCCTCCAGCAATACCAAGAATGAACGCGACGGCCGTTGAACCGATGACATATGACTTGAATGATTCATTAATTAAAGAGAGGTTATTATATTTTGTGCTCACATACAAGCCGTGGGCAAAGCAAGCCGTCCATGCGAAAGAACCTCCTGTTCCAAAAAACCAGAAAAAGCCTTGGATATTACAAAACAGATGATTGTCAGTTTTTATGTTGGAGAAGAGAGAGACAACACTGCCAATAAAGTCCATGAATGAGAGAGCAATTACCATTTTCCCGAGTGAAAGTTTGTAGGTTTTGAGTACAATTGTTGTGACGAAGTTAAAAAGGCATCCCAAAATTGACAAACTATTGGCGATTGTCACTCCCATCTGGACAATCTTCAGTTCCTCAGTTTCTGAATTGTCTTCTAGTGAAATAGTTGGGAGAAAATTGATCACGTTTGTTGAGGCTAAGGTCGTCAGTGTTTCAATAATAGATGCTTCCATTTTTCGGTAAATCCTAAATTATTTCTACTTGAATTTGGATTTCGAGAAGTTATGTCAAATTTGTGTCTTGAGTGATTCATTAGTCAACAGTTGCTAACATATTTCATAACTAATAGAAGCTAGGAATTAACTCACAGTGCATCAAACCATGATCGATTTTCTCTTGAAACGTGGATGGATTCGTTCAGAGATAGTCAAAACGATAATATTATTACTAATTATAGGAAGAGGAGGAGATTATTAGATTGAGCTAATCTAAATGAATTTATGCCGATTTAAAGACATCGCTTTGGGTCCATTAAAGAAGGATTTAGAGCGGGTGTATTTCAAGGAAACCGAATTCCATTTTTCTCAACAATTTTACATTGAAAAATACAGAGTGAGTTTTAATTTTCAGCCGTCCTCTATGCTACGAGAGGGGCTTGTAAGCTCAATATTGATTGCGAGACCATTAAATCCAAGATTCAAAAATTCTGATAAAAAACTCAAATTGTCTCTAGAATCGATTTGTTCTAGCAATTTTTCGGTTATTGTCAGCAAAAAATGGAAGATTGGATAGACACCATAATGATAGCGGTTCATGATTGAAGTTTTAACTGGAGAGACTAGTAGAAAAATTTCTATTTTCGCGCATAAAATTTCATTTTAAATTTTAGAATGAATTACCAGAATGTCACACTAGTCAGTAGGATTTCAACTTAAGAAAGCCAAGTTAGATTTTTTTGGAAATCAATAGTAGCTGTCCAAAGCTAACAAAGGGAGTACATTGCAATTGAGATAGTAAATTATATTTTTAAAGTATAACTGTACTCTGATTGAACGTAATGAAATGAACAAATATCATACTTGTTGAGAAGATTAGCCCTTCTCACACAACTAGTTAGTGAGCTTAATGATTGTAATTCCAATATAAGAGCGTTAGTAGCAGAGAGACGTAAGATCAACTGTCTAATTTGGCAAAGATCAGTACTACTTATTACTAAAACTATGTTTTTATTTATATTAGCGAATAAATTTCTCTTATAATTGAAATTTAGAATTATTTTTTCAAAGTTCAACAAAATATTTCGATAATTCAGTTGCAAATATCGAGAAATATATAAGACCTTTGGTATTGGTAAATTAGAAATTAACCGCATTCTTTTGGAGTAAAAGTTTTGAGTAAAAGGTTTGAATGGATCGCCTTTTTGAAAGGGGATAAGAATGTAATGGTAGAAAGGAGAGATTATTTTGCTACTGCAAGTAAGTTTTGATCCCAGAGTTATCAACGCCAACAGAGTAATTATAGTAAGCTGAAGTTGAATATCAATATACTGCCTATAGCAAATGGTTGTATAAATGCCATTGTCAATGAAACTTCGAGCTGAGAAGCAAAACTTAACATTAATCGAGGATCGTTGAGATTTTCCTTATTCATTCAACGCAAGGTGTTCTCCATACTTATCTATTCTGGGAAAACCCACACAATCTTCCCCTTTGGAAAGATAAAAGTGTGTCATGACAAAATTTTCATGCATAAAAACGAGCTATCTCATGATAATAAGTTAGAACTTATGACCATGGAATTGATCTATTCAAGCAAAATAATCGCTAGCTTCTGGGATATAATTTTACCAAAATTTCAATTCTACGAATCTTGAAACCTCTCATGCTAGAAAGTTCCTACTTTTAGCTGACTGACAAAATTTAATCTTACTGAAATCGTCTCCTGCTTTGCGTGTAACGCAATTGCTTTGACTTTCAGAAATATGAACTTAACAAATTGTGGGAGCCAGTTAAAAAATTAGTATGACTTTTTCTCAGCAGCTAAGGAGCTCAGCATACGATCTACAAGAGAGAACTGAGTGAGTTATGTTGATGAAGAGCCAGGTAGTCATTTTTAATTCCTCTGTTAAAACACAATCACATAGTGAATTTACAATTTGAGAGTGAATCTTTTCAGTATTGATTAATTACCCTAAGTGATAAAAAGACTATATCTAGTGATTTTTTGAACCGAACAGCTTTAGCAACTAATCAGTTTTCAATATTGTTTAGAGGCAGTTTGATAAAATAAACTTTAGAGTAGCATATAGCTATGCATTAGTATATCCATCTCTATCAATAAGTCATAAATATATCTGCTGCCAGCTATATCATCAAAAATAACCGTCTCCTTATATATAAATATGCTAGGTGTAATTTATTGTATCTCATACACGATTTTTTGGCTATGTAAACATTATTACGCTGTTAAATATTTCTCATCAAATGTATTGATTAATTGCCACATTGCGAATTTTCTTTTTATTTTAATATCATTTTTTAAAAGGAAACGAAACCAGCTTAACAATAGTAAAGTACTCGTAAATTATAGGAAACTATCTTTATTGCCATCTTTACCAATACAATTCAGAGAATAGCACAGTAAATAGATAATAAATCAATAATGCTGTTTTTTTGGGAGTTGTATTTTGCGTTTGCTTAAATATCAACAAATTATTTAATATATAAAAAATTTTCAGTCTTGATTATAATACTTAAGAATAAATCCCCATGGTTTTCTGTTAAAAATATTGTGTTTTCTCATTGAAAACAATATGAAGAGTAGATACAGAATTTTGCCACTTAATAAGCAATTCTCTGATGCTTGGTGAGTTTTCGTGATGCCTATTATATATATACCCATCTCGGTGGCTATTTCTGGTCAGGCTTGCATACTTGGCATTTGGACTGAAGAGAACATTTAAAATTTTTTATGATAGTAGAGATGCACATCCCCGAGTGAGAAAGGATCGTTGATAAGAGCTAAAAATGAAATTAGATTGGGCAATCCAAAAGAATTTTCTCTCAGTGCAATTTCAGAGCAGAATCGGCAGTACTGGTGAGTTTTTATTAATTTAGAATAATAGCTCTTTTCAATCAACCTTCATCAATTTTATTTGATAGACCTTAACAATTATGGCACGGGGAAAACATGCTTTGGCACCTATCAAAGATCCAAAGCAACGTCTCGTATCACCCAAGATCTCATACGCTAGTTGCTCACAACTCACATTCTTTCGATAGAATTCATTTAACAGAAGAAAAAATGATCTGCTGAACAAGGCTGCGGAACTCTCGCTTCTCTGTGATGTGCGACTCCTTCTCATTTTTGAAGACCTAAACAAAAATATCTTAATGTATTCCACCGACGGAATTTTTAAACCGGAAGACTATTTCAGCCAGCTTACTCATATTAATCCTGGGAATTGTAGACTTTTCACTGCCCAAGACGTAATTCCTTCTTCTTAGAGCTCCCCTCGGATTCTAATCCGTAACTTTCCTATTTAGTATCCAAAATTTGCCGATGCGGATCAATATCCCAATCAACTGGAGAGAATGAAATCAGTATACAATTTTTGCAGTGCCATTCAAAAACGCTCATCTCAATTAATTAATCAACAAAGGCGATGTCTCAAGGAGTGATGTCTCCAAAGTGGGATATGTCATCTGAGCAAGAAAATACAGAGGAAGGAGAAAGCAGTTTTCAAACGATTACAACGTATGAATTGAAAAAATTGAAGCAATTTAAATTTTCCATTAGAAAGAGACAGATCGAAAAGAAATTAAAGAGAGAAAGCACAGCTCTGACTTTGCCTTCACGGTCTCATCCGATAGATCTCTTGAATGAAGAATCGCAACCGTTATTTATTCAAAAGCTCCTCAAATCAAACCATTGCTCCGAACTAGGAGCGAACGAGTCTTCAAATCATTGTAATGGAGTCATAGCTGATGTAAAAAACTTTTGTTGCATTCATCCTGAATTTTTTTTGTGACGACTTTCTAAAGAGACCTCTTGAATCGAATATGGAATCTGCTTTGGACAATAGTTCGAAGAGTTTACTGATGCAGACGATTGGGAGTCTGACTTCAGATAGTAGATCAAACACATTCCTTCAGAACGCATTTTTAAAGCCTGACTCCGACACCATTAATATTCTTCATCAAAAGCCGACACCTCTCTCACCGAGTGCTAGTGAAAAAGAACGAGAACTCAAACCATTAGCTCGAAATAACAGTTTGTTCAATTTTAGCCCTTTGTTTTCAAGAAGAGGGTCTTGTCAGTCAGATGCAATGCTAGAGTTTTTACGCCCTCTAGAACATAGGAGAGAAAGCCCAAAATTTGACCTTAAGTCCCCTTTTTTTCGATCAGCAAACTTTCCAGGCAAGGGTTCTCACCATAATTCGACCATACCAATGGAGACAGAGGAGTCAAACGGCCTGATGAAGAATATTTCTCCAATTGCTTCACCACACAATTGCCGCCACGCTTTGTCTTCTAGTATCTTGAAGAGTAACATATATGGAAACAGCTTGCCGAAAAAAGATGGTCAAGTGAAAGAATCAGAAGATGAAAACAACAACAACGGCGAAATTACTCATGGACATTTTGATTTTGGTTGTCAGCATTACGAGTTTCCTCCTCCTTCTCCTGGCTTTCTAACATCACACAAAAGTTACATTCTTGGAGGACCTCATTTATCAAGATTTCCTTCATTAACATTGGATACTTCGCTGATTGAATCTGATGATCGGCTCCAAAAGGATGAAATATACGGGGAAACCCCTAATAAAAAAGTGAAAAAGCAATAAAGTAAATACTCAAATGAAGATATGGAATTCTTTGAATTCAAGGGTACTTCTTGTGGTTTACTGCTCTTATTTAAAGGTAGACCATAATATTGCATGTAAAAGTGCTTATTGTGTATAGTCTACACCGACTTTTTTTTATTTATTGCCATATAAATAGACTGTACCACAAACTTTCAGTTTCTCTATATTCGAATCCAAACTTGAGGATTCATTATACTCTGTGCAAGAAGCTATAGTTTTAATAAAATGAACCCTTTTGACGGATCGTGTTGTGCTATCAATTTTACTTCAAATGAGGGTTGAAACCTGAGATTTATGATTTACGAGTTGGTTTGGAATAACCACACTATGGAATAACATGAATTACATTTTGACAGCATAATTTTTATCTACTTCGCTTAAAAAAGCTCTGAAATTTTCTTCTGCAGTTTAATCAATACTTCAAAAATATCGATATGTAATCGAGTTATATTCACTATTAATCATCACATCCCCATTAAATTTTCTTACTCGATAGCTTTTTTTAACGACATTATACATTCATGCGTCTTCCATAAAAGCGAAGCGACAACTAAGCAAGTATTGCAACCCTTAAGCAGAATCTAAGAGATTATAGCGTGACCTTGATCTTAACAAGTGATGGATTTTCATTGTTGCTTTGATTTTTGAGTGATTCATGTGGTTCCTTACCAATAAAGCTCTTTTGGAACTTATCGCTATCACCATTTGTATCTTTGAGAAGTTAGGTTCAAGATGATATGAAGTGAGGGTAGACAATTTAAAATCGGTTGTGAATGATGTCGCCACCCCATGTATGTGACTATGCTGGCCATAGAACGAAAATTATCGAGTAGTTTCTCAAGCTTTTCTCAAACTTGTGGCTTACCATAAAAATGGTTGCTACATGAGTTCTGTTTATTTTATATCAGAACTATCACATTTTCAGTAAAATAACCGCATAAAATCGGAAGGGATCCACTCACAGGATTCATTTTATTCAAACTTTAACCGAAAACCAACTTGCTTGCAATAAACGAGGTAAATGCTTCTTCAGAGAGAAAGTTTATCGTTTAAATATCATTTCAGGACAATGCCCTTGGAATCTTTAACAGATCAACTGTTGATGCATATTTTTGAGTTTCTTGAATGGCAAGCCTACACGAATCTTCGGCAAGTTTGCAGGAAACTTGAAGCTGTCATCTCACATCACGAAACTTTCTGGGCACGAGAATGTCTAAGAACTTATTTCTCTACAGATCTTGATTACATCAGGTAAAATTATCATATACTCGAGTCAGAAAAACAACGCACATTGACTATTAACTCAGCGAGCTATACGAATCTCCAGTTTACTGCCAAAATTTAAAGAGCCATTACGAAAAAATTCAAGGTGATCAGTGGAAAAAAATGCTCAAGGCAGCAAACGCAGCGAAATCTCAAATGCGCAGTGTTGCTCGATATCTTGCTTCAAACAGTGATGCTACAGCGTTTGTAAATTATTTTTTTGAACAGCTCAGAAGTAAGGAAGGTCTCTCTAACCAAACGTGATCTAAAATTTTTCAGATCCATCGCTCCCACTTGCGCAACTGAGACCAGAATCGATTAAATGCACAACGAAAACTATGTTTCAGGACCACTTGTCAGGACTCCTATATGAAGAGCCTTTCGATCCACAAAGCATGCTGTATCTTGGAGATGAAGCTGCTCCGGTAATGGAGGCTTTAACCGGTGATCTGCAGAAATACATTAAAGAAGTACTGCTATCACTATTGCTTATCTCAGCAATGATAACATTATAACTGGTATAATTAGATTAAGCAGAATGGAGAAACTAAGTTATTAATGGAAGTCCGCTGGTACGGCCAGATTTCTACGGTTCTTGGGTAAGACTGCTCCTATTTATGATTAACAGATGAGCGATGCCTATTGTAGAAGAGACATATCGCAAACAAAGTTGGCTGATGTTAAGTTGTCTAAGGAATTTAGCAATCAATCATACGACTCTTGCAAATCAACTTTACTTGGACTTTATGATGTCATCAATAATGCGATCGCTAGTTATTGCTTCATGGTCTACGGATATTTGGCTAGCTTCAACAATGTGTACGACCTGATAGCAGAGTACCTTGTCCGGGTATGACATATACCAGCCCAGAATCTATTTGCTAAATCTTTTTTCTCTTAACTTTTAGTGGACGGTTTATAGTTACAGCATGCTTCAACTTAACCAAAGTCTGGCTCCTTTTGTTAACGCAATGAACCAAGCTTATGAACAACTGTTTCCAGATTATCCAAGCTTCCCTAAATTCTCAATCTGGCGATTAATGGTAAGCATGGCTGATATATAATGCTTCTAAACAACGAGATTAGGTGAAAAATTGGATGAGTATAGTATTCGAATACAAGAATTTGTCAGTCAATCTCAATTCATCTTTCCTGCGAATCGTTTGCAACCACAGGGAAAAACTCCTGAAAGAAGCCATTGATAGCAATTTTTCAGCACTCAGTCAGCGTTTGAACACCGAATCCTTTGGCGAAGTTCCTAAAAC
>ENA-UOTZ01001518-UOTZ01001518.1-compost-metagenome-genome-assembly--contig:-NODE-1518-length-15512-cov-6.377583_pt1 | contig 15512 bp, 9 predicted proteins | sample MGYA00238144_ERZ746983 | MGnify/ENA primary metagenome ERZ746983 (study PRJEB28759, sample SAMN06268863) | compost metagenome | isolation source: single cell | place: USA: California, Emeryville, Joint...
GAAACTGATTGTAATTTGATTAGATTGTGCAAACGGCCGAGACGATTAGAGATTCTGCAGAGTATCTTGCGAAACTTTCAAGGTAAATTGTTATTTTGGGATAATGGATTCTAATACTTTTGTATTCTTAAAATAGACAACATGAAAACGATGAGCTTTCGAAATTGCGAGCCGATTATGATCATTTATTCGTACCGAGCTTTTTCGATAATAAGATCATTGAGAACAGTCCTGAGAAGCCTTAAAATTCATGCAATTACGTTTTCTCCCTTTAATAGTAAGTATATCTTGAAGCTTAAATTGAATACTGGTAACAAAAAACAGTAAATGCTGATATTATGATATTACATGAAACTTCAGTGCTGGGTAACTTAATAAGGCTTTAATACATAGTACAAACCGAATTGATAGTGTTGATGAAAATGATTTTTAATCGATGGATAGCAGTTTGGAGTAGCACTATTTGAGAGTTCTTTAGCTCTCTTTTGCTTCTAAGCAAAGTATTCAGAGTTAGTATCTTGTTCAGAGACCTTCGTTTCAAAATGAAATTGAGAATTAAATTCACAATTTTTGTTTAAAACTGATCGCATTTTTGAATTCGTCACAATGCTTGATTCAAGAATTAGAGTCATTCGCTAACCTCGAACGAAGAAGTCCCCCTAAATCGCTTAACAATCAAAAATTCGCAACGGCTCAAAGAAATGTCTCTTTGAATTTCAGTTATTTTATTCACTTTTGAAGAAATAACCAAGAGACCAAAAGGAAACAGAACGCATTTCTTGGCACTTCCCTTTAAACTCGAATGAAATCACATAAGACAAGCTTAGTAGACAGCACAACTGTCTTGGTTATCAAAATAAATTGCAGAACTTCTGATGCTTACAGTTAGAATTCAGGTCCGAGATGACACTTTTCTTTGAAAAAGATTTCGAATTTTGCTTATCTTAACTTAAAACTTATTATCTTAGAGGCTTCTGTCTTCACTTGAGATTATTCAGAGTTTTCACACTTTGTAAAACTATAATTTTGATTAAAATATGCAACAGAAATCCGGAACAAAGGCTCGTTTAGAGATCCTCTCAGGGTATAAACTCAAATGCAAGGACCTCAACCTTGATCCAAACTCTGCTCTCATCCGTACTCTCGAGGAACCAGGTCCTGAGGAGTTCTGCATCGACATCATCTTCCGCGGAAACTACAAATTGAACTTTTCTAACAGACTCCAAGACCAAGACCTCATCATCCTCACCAGCTTGCTCGAAAACTACACCGAGCTCATCCGAAACATCGATTTTTCCTACAATAAGCTCACCGAAAGCAGCATCAGACCCTTCGCTAAGCTCCTCTCCAAGCTACCAAACTTAGAAAGCCTCAACCTCCAAGGCAACAATCTCGACGTCGAAGGTGCCAAGCTGCTCGCTGAGGCGATTAAAGAAAATAAAACGCTTCAATACCTTAACCTCAACGAAAACAACATACAAACCGATGGCGTCCTGCAAATCATCCTGATCCTCTTTGCCAATAAAAACCTGAAGGAACTGAACCTCGCTGATAACAAGATCGACCATGACGGCATGAGCGGTATTGCGAGCGTTTTAAACTGGCATAATAGCACACTGGAGGTGCTGAACCTGGATAAAGCGTCTTATAAAAGCATTGGCCAAGAGATCGCGATTCACTTCGCGAAGATGCTTCAAAATAACAAAGGACTACAGAAACTCTCGCTGAGAAAGCACGAACTGAACTGCGACGCGCTGTATATCATGACGGAACATATGCTTGAGAACAACAGACTGAGAGTGCTTGACCTCTCCGCAAACCGAATCGCGTTCCAGGGCTGTGAAGCGCTGGGAAAATTCTTGATTTCGGACTATTGCAACCTCGAGAGTCTCATCCTCGCGAATAATCGCACTGGTGTCTATGGAGCGAAGGCTCTTGCCCTGGCCCTTTCGAAGAATAAAACGTTGATTCATTTGGACATGACGACGAATAATATAAACGATGATGGGCTGAGAATGCTTGGAGACAGTCTGTATTTGAATAACACGCTGGCATCATTGAAACTGTATTGGAATGACTTTGATCAGAGCAGTTTGAAGGTCTTCCATGACTTGCTTACGAACGTTGCGAAGGAAACTGATAGACAGTTCTTTTTTGATTTTGAAACCTATATTGTAGACGACCACATTGAGATGTGTCTCGTGGAGAAAAAGATTCCATACGATGTTGAAGTGTCCTCTCCTTATTACATTGAATAGAGAATTTATGCGTACTTTTATAGAAAAACAATTTGTGATTTGTATGTTCGAAAAATCGCATAGAGAGAGAGATAGAAAGATGACTTGAAATAACCAATAACAATAAAAATTTTCGTTGGATTGGGCTGAAGAGATAGGTTTAAGGACATGATGGAGTGAAATGATTCAAGAGAGGGCCCGCAAAGTAGTTAGAATTGTAATAAGTCAGTTCTTCTGTATTATGAAACCTTATCAAATAGTTCACTAAGGATTGCAACTGAATGAATTTGCTCTGTAGGTTTCTTTCCATCAACACACTTAATTACAATAAAACATGCTTGGGACACTGCATTGGAGGAAGTTAAAATTTGCGTATTCAACGTATCTTACTTCTTCATGACTTTTATTAGAACTTACATTCACTTATCTAATGAAATGACATGCTTATTGGTGCTCGCTCTATTACATTCCGTTTGTCTTAATGTAGGGCTGAGTATCAGAATTGAATATGGAATATTTTATCTAAACAAAATGAGAAATGTCGGTTTCAATAATTTTGGGTTCAAGAAGTGCATCATAGTTTAAATTTTTCGTGTGGAAGATAAGGTAGTACGTTCCTGTGTTTAGTAATTAAGAAACTCTTCTCAAAAAATATTGATTCCTGGTCATTTCTAGCTTGAATTGCAATGGAATCCAAGTTTTTCCAAATACTTTTTAGAAGTGAGAGTTTCAATAGAGAAAATGAGGCATTCATGTTAAGACCGGATTTTCATTCAAATTGGAATCAATAAGAGAAATAAATTTCAGGAAATTGTCCGCTGGTAACATGGGTGCCATTTGTCGCTCTTACGCAGTTCATAAATTCAAAGATGATTTTCTCGTTGAAAAGCATCTTCTCTTTCCCGTTGAGTCCCTTGTATGAGATGGGACCCCTTTCAAACTCACGTACGATTGAATATGATTTGTCAGCAAGAATGTCGATATGGTTTTCAAACATTAATGGGAAGATATAGTTTTTAACTTCAGGCATAGTTTGACACAATTCGACTGCTTTTGAAGCAAGCACTTTTCCTTCAATTTTTTCACTTTCAACAATTTTTACAGTTCCTTTCAAAATTCCTTCAGTCTTCGGGATCCACAGCCCTACTCCCGTAATTGGAATGTTACTTGACCAAAAGCAAAGCCATCAATAATTCTAGTCGAAGTATAACCCCAACTGCCAACAGGTTGAAATTCAAGTCTCGACAATTCAGCCATAGTTTCGGGAGCGATTTGGCTTTTTACCAGTTTTTGTCCCCCGTTGGCCTCTTTTCGCTTCGTCCTGCTAAAAACTGCTAACCTTTTCTTAGAACGTATTTGCCTCAGAAAGAACCTCCAACGCTTTCGCAATTTTTCATCCTTTTGCCCAGTTACCCAATATAAATCTCTTGTTATCCAGCAGCTTGTATATATTATCAAAATCGATATGGATGCTGGAGTTTTTACTATCCTTGCTAGAAATACCCATATCAAACACCAAAAAGTTGAGATCAGTTAACACATCGTGGATGAGTTTCTCTATTCTGATGTGCTGCGTGTATCCTTGTCTTCCTTGATACAGTGACTGAGTGGAAGATAAGATGAAGTGACAAATGCTATGGCTTTATCACATATTTCAAAAATCTTCGATAAGAACAGTGTCGGAATAAAGAGTCGAGAGGCGAAGGAGCTCTTGAACAAAGAGGGTGGCTGCAAAGTTAGAGTTGCATTTATAGAACTCCGAGTTAAAGTCGAGCACTCTGAGGGTAAATGATTTATTGCGCGAAATTGATTTTGCGCTGAAAATTTTGAAGTAGTGAGCCTCAGAAACGAGTTTGAAATCTGTATAGAGGAGTCTGATTTTGGGAGGGATGATTGATATCTCAGGATCTTTATTAGTAGGAAGCATGCATGAGTCGTAAATTTATCTTCACTAAAGTATTCGTAAATATTAAAGATATCCAGTGTCATTGGATATCTATTTTGTAAAGCAAAAATTAATTGTATAGCAGCAATACCAACACTCTCGCAATAAAGTAGATCAAATTAAATGCTAATTTCTACCAGCCATTGAACTCTCTGATTTTTTCTCATGACTAATTAAAAACCTCTCCTTTTGAATTAATAAATTTCAGGATTTAGTTTCTGAGACCACAGCGGTAAAATTATAGTAAATTCTCTAATGAATACCACATTTAAGATGATTCAAGACTCTGCCTAGTTGTGTGATGTCTTTGTATTAAAATCGACTCCTTACTTTCAATCTATATAATATCTGGAATCTTTTCAATGTGTTTCTCCCCAGTTAAAACGTTTGCTCTACATTATAAATAACCATAAAACTCTGTTGTGTTAGAGGGAATGTCCTGGTGTAGATTTCTTATCCTTTCTCTAATTTGATTCAAATGACACTGCGTCCGAAAATTGTCTGCGCCATTGTTCAAATTTATGTTGCATTTTGTTGGCTAAAAAAGATAATAATTGGCTCAATGTAGACTTCTCTTACTCTATCAAGATAGATATGATTCTGTTTCTAATATGAGAGTCTTGGTTTTCCTGATATACACTCAAAATATCCATTATGCAAACTCTCGAAGTATGTTATGTGGTATCTCCAGATAAACAATTAATAAAAATCCTGCCCGTTACACTTTTTGAATCAAATTGAAACCTAACGGATACATTATGATAAACCAATTTTTGAAATTGACGGTATATATATATCAACAAAATCAATAAGAGAAATAAATTTCAGGAAATTGTCCGATCTCGATATTAGTGCCGTTCTTTGCTCCTTCACACTTTGAAAACTCAAATGTGATTTTTTCGTTGACTTGCACCTTTGCTTTCCCGTTGCGTCCCTTGTATGAGATGGGACCCCTTTCAAACTCACTTACGATAGAATATGATTTGTCAGCAAGAATGTCGATATGGTTTTCAAACATTAATGGGAAGATATAGTTTTTAACTTCAGGCATAGTTTGACACAATTCGACTGCTTTTGAAGCAAGCACTTTTCCTTCAATTTTTTCACTTTCAACAATTTTCACAGTTCCTTTCAATGTTCCTTTATTCTGCGGGATCCACAGCCCTACTCCCGTAATTTGAATGTTACTTGAGACTTTAAAAGCAACGCCATCAATATTTAAAGTTGAAGAATAACTCCAAAAGCCATCAGGTCTAAATTCAAGTCTCGACAATTTAGCAAGAGTGTTGGGAATGATATGGTCTTTCGATAAAGGAGGATCGACCAGTTTTGTTTCTTCTTTGGCCTCTTTTCGCTTGGTGCTGCTAAAATTTGCTAGCCTTTTCTTAGTATCACCATCTTTAGTAAGCAAACTTCTCAATGTCTTTTTCAGACTCTCTGATTGCAATTCCAATCCACTTAAAAGAGCATCCAGGCCGGCCATAAATACTTTTGGGTTTTTAATATACATGATGTCTTGTATGTCTTCATTTTTCACTCCACATAGCTCAAGCATCTTGAATGCGAAAGTTTGAATCTCTTTTTCTCCTTTTAAGTCATCATCAGACTCTTTCATATTTACCTCTGAAAGACCCTCCAATGCTTTCACAGTTTCTAATCCTTTCGCCCAGTCACCCAAAAAGAATTTGTTATTATCTGAAATCTGGTATATGTTCTCAAAATCGGTTTGTATAATACTGCTTTTACTATCCTTGCTAGAGAGACCCATATCAAAGACCAAAAAGTTGAGATCAGTCAATACATCTTGGATAAGTTTCTCCATGTCGATGTTTTGTGGCCCTTTGTCTTCTTTGATTAAGTGACTGAGTGGAAGATAAGATGAAGTGACAAATGCGACGGCTTTATCGCATATTTCAAAATCTTCGATAAGAACAGTGTCGGGATAAAGAGTCGAGAGGCGAAGGAGCTCTTGAACAAAGAGGGTGGCTGCAATGTTAGAGTTGCATTTATAGAACTCAGAGTTAAAGTCGAGCACTCTGAGGGTAAATGATTTATTGCGCGAAATTGATTTTGCGCTGAAAATTTTGAAGTAGTGAGCCTCAGAAACGAGTTTGAAATCTGTATAGAGGAGTCTGATTTTGGGAGGGATGATTGATATCTCAGGATCTTTGTTTGTAGGAAGCATTTGTAGGGTCAATGACTAATGAAGACGATCGGCTAACCACAACAAATTATTTTATAATACTCAATTAAAGAATCTTCATGAGATTCTAGGCTAAGCACTATATAAACACAGAGCAAAAATCATTTATCCATTATTCTGAATCGACATGATCCTCCCAGCGGAGCCTCTCTTGAATATGAGGAACATTAGAAGTACTGTGGAAAACTGTTGAAAAAGATGCTCAGTAAGGCCTTCAAAATCTATGCCAGTCTATTGCTTAATTTATTTTGGTTCTGCTTCCAAATTTGCTTGTATTCATCCATATCAATGAACCATTAAACATGTTTTCCAACTTGAATTTACATTCGCTCAATATCAAATAAATACATTCATACACACTTCTTCTAATTGCTTTAGAATTCAATCACATTATTTTCTTAAACTCATTATCCTACTCACCACATGCATTTTCGAACTTAAATTATCTCTCCTATTGAAACCTCATCGACAAGAACTTCTATTTACTTTTCCTTCGGTTCGTTCAGAAATTTGTCTCTTTGTTGCGCCAACCACATTATGTTTCCAGAGTTTCTCGGCAGATCCTCTTCATCCTCTTCTTCCTCATACTCATCAGACTCTTCCTCTAACAACGGCTTCTCAGCTTGGACTTGTTTCTCCAAATCTTTAATCTTTTCCAAACATTCCTGTATTTTCTTATCCTTTTGCGCAATAATATCATCACACCGATCGTACTCTTTCTCTAATGATAATTTCAATTCTTGCTCACTCTCTTCAAGCATTGCGATCCTAATCCATATCATGAGAAACAAAAAGTAACGTAAAGTGATTTTACCTGTCTTTCAATCGCTGGTTCTCAGCTTCCATTGTTTGGATCACCTTCATATTTTGCAAAATTACCTGTTCAACTTCCTTCACTTTCGCGTTCGAAGCAATAATTCTCGCCATTAAATCTTTGTTTATCTTGTCTTGAGTCTCCAGCTCAGCTCTCAGCACCTGCTCTTCTGATTCTGGGTCATCATGCTTTGATTTCTGAACCGGAAGCGATCTTCTCGCGTCTCTTTCTCTATGCATATTCGCTTTAAGCAAAGCTAATTCCTCCTGCAAAGCAGATTTTTCAGAGCTTGTTTTTTGCAAAAGGGCCTGTAATTCGCTATGCTCTTCCTGCAGCTGCTCCAGAGCTTGATTCAATTCCACGATTTGATTAGACTTTTCGTTTTTGAGTTGGGTAAGATCGTATTCAACTGCTCTCCTCTGGATCAATTCCTTCTTTAGCTTCTGATTCAAACTTTCTATTTGCGCTTTGAGTTTTTCCATATCGCCTGAAGTAGTGCCTCGCATCTTTTCTAATTCCCGCCTTATTTCTTCGTTCTCGCTGAGTAACTCGTCCCTGTAGGTTACTGACTTACGCTCGACATCTTCTTGTTGAAGGAGCGCTTTATCTAGCTCTGCTTTTACGGCCTCTTTCTCTCGATTCGCCTGATCCAAAGAGGCTTTAAGCTCCTCGAGCGATTGCGCTTGGAGCGTGATTTTTTCTCGGAGAGAAGCAATAAGCTCTTCTTGTTCCTTGTACTGACTGGCTTTCGCGAGGTTTTCTTCTTTGAGGCTTGATATGAGAGAATCAAGCTCTTGTTCTCTTGTTTGATATTCTGTAGTTGACTCCTCGATCTGCTTTTTGAGATCTTCAATAGCCTGATTCAAGAGAGTGGTTTTCTCGTTGTAAGAGACCATCGAGTCCTCATGCATTTTCTGAAGTCGTTTCAGATCTTCTTGTGTGGCTTCTTTATCCTGGCTTTCGCTATTAAGGACTTTTGCCTTGAGCTGCAATTCGTCTTGTAAGGCCAAAACTCTAGTGTTTGCTTCATCGAGAGTCATTTGTAGTAATTTAGCAGTTTGTTCGCTAGACTCACGAGCAGCAACTGCTTCGTCTCGTTCTTTTGTTAAATCCGTCAGTTCGGCTTGTAATGCATTTCTCGCTGACCTCTCTTCGTCAAGCGCTTTTTTCATAGCCTCGAGTTCAGTGTGCAGATTTGTCTTCTCTTCACCGGTCTTCCGTAAAGATTCTTTCAACTCTTCAATGCTTTGGCTCAGGGCGACGGATTTACTTTCGAAATTTGCAGCAGATTCTTTGTTTTCAACCTCGAGTCGGCTGACCTCTTGCTTTAGAGCCTCTTTTGCTGAGTTGTCTTCCGTTAAAGTACGCTTAACTTCTTCCAGTTCAGCTTCAAGTCGAGATTTTTCTTGCTGGATTTTCGCAAGAGTTGATTGCTGGTTTCCAACGCTCTCATCTTGTGAGACTATTTTCTCTTTGAGAGCCGCGATAATTCCGTTATGTTCCTCCTTCAGCTTTTCTATTACTTGCTGGAGGTTTTCTTTCGCTTCGGTTTCTTTCTGCAAATTCTCCTTTGCTAATTTTAGTTCATTTTCAAAGTTGAGTCCATTCTGTTTCTCTTTTTCAATTTCCGCTTGCAATTCCTTGATCTCTTGGGTTTTTCCAGTGATTTGGCCTTCCAGAGAAGAAATACGAGCATCCCGATCTTTGGTAATTTGCTCTAATTGGCCTTTCAGCTCAGTCTCTAGGGCAGACTTCTCTTGACTCATACTCTCAACGAATTTTTGTAATTCTTCAATTTTGGCATTAGACAGCGTAATTTTCTCTTGTAAAGAAGCGACTACCTCATCTCTTTGTTTTCCTACACTATTCAGCTCGATTTCTCGCTCCTCTTTCATCTGCTTTATTGTGTCATTGGCAACTTCCAGCTCTTTTTCAATCTTGATCTTCTCATCGGATATTTTTTGGCTATAGTCTTTTTGCGCTTGAAGTTCCTTTTCGATTGTGGTTATCTTTTCTTTGATAGAATTTTCCACTTCAGTTTTTTCTCTTTTGGCGTTTTGGAGATCTAGTTGCAATTTGACGGTCTGCTTCGTTTCTTTCCCCAGGTTATCTTTAGCGGCTTGTAATTTACCTTCAAGGTCCATTCTCGCTCGGTTAGCTTCGTCGGTTTTTTCCTTCAATGCCACGATTTTTTCTTCAGATTGCTTCAGTTGATTCTGCATCACTTCATTCTCACGTTTCTCAGCATTAAGTTGCTCTCTTAAAGCCTCAAGCTGAGCCTCAGTTTGCGCTTTTTCTTTCGTAAGAGTTTCAATATTTTCTTGTAAATCTTTGATTGTTAAACCGTCTTTTTCGATTTTCTCTTGGAGAGACGAGATTGCATCGGTTTTCGCCTTTTCCAGTTTACCGAATTCAGCCTGCAGCTGTTCACGTGCTTGCTTTTCATCCTCCAATGATTTTGTGGCAGAGGCGATTTCTTTATCCTTCTTCTTGCTTTCCTTTGTTAATTGCGCTTGTGAATCTTGAAGCTCCTTGAGAGTGTTATTCATTTCTATAATCTCCTGTTGATGAGAGGCAACAAGCTCCTCTTTGCTTTTGTTCACAGCTTTCAATTCATCTTGTAGCTTTCTATTCTCGGCTTTTTCTTGCTCAAGCGCTGCTTTCGTAGACTCTATCTGGCTTTGAAGGTCAGATTTCTCCTGGTTTAAAGTTCTAATGGTCTCTTGTAAAGTTTCGGTGAGGGCAATTTTCTCCTGAAGAACAGAATTCGATTCTCCCTGTGATAGGTTTAGTATTCTTAACTCTTCCTGTAAACTTTCCTTGGCGGAGACCGCAGCTGCTAGACTTTCTTTAACGGATTTGATTTCGTTCTCAAGCACTGTGTTGCTTTGGCCAGTATTTTCTAATGAAGCTCGTTGGTCTTCGATCGTTCTATTGAGAGCCGCTATCTCCTCTTTAAGGGACGATATGGCATCATCCCGCTCTTTGGCGAGGGTTTGAACCTCTTGCTGCAGACTATCTCTTTTTGAGGCTACTGCTGCGAACTCTTCCTTTACTGCTTCTAATTCTCGTTTCATTTCACTGCTGGATTCTTTCTCTTTCTCAAGAGTGAAGGAAATCTTGTCCTTTTCTTCTTTAATCTGTTCTAAACTCGAGAGTAGTCTTCCGTTCATGTCATCAAGTTCTTTAAGGTTTACCTTCGTGACATTGAGCTCGTTTTCTAGTGTAGATTTCTCTTGGTTTAGCTGAAGTTGAGATAGCTTGAAATCTTCAATGGTCTTATCTTGAGCAGCTATCTTCTCGTGCAATGATTGCATCGATTCATTATTTTCTTTTTCAAGAGCCTTAATCCTGGTTTCTTGGGCTTCTTTGGCAGCTGCTTCGCGTTTTAGAGATTCGTTGGTTGTTTCGAGTTCGGTTCGAAGAGTTGAATTAGTGTTGTTTAATTTTTGAATTTGCTTATTCAATTCCTCTACAGTTTTACTGAGAGCACCGATTTGTCCTTGAAGACTCGAATCCAACCCCTCTTTCTCTCTGTTTAGTTTTTGCAATTCATCTCGATTGGCTTCATTAGCCCTTCTCTCCTCTTCAATTTCCGAATTCAAAGTTGCAATTTGACTCTCAAGTTGTCCCTTCAGTTGTTGTAACTCCTCATTGGCTGATTCCAACTTCTGAATCATCGTATCCTTATCAGCCAATTTATCCTGCAAAGATAAACGAACCTCCTCCAAGCCTCTTATTTTCTGTGATATCTCTTCTTTAGCAGTTTGTTCATCCTTTTGAAGCGCTCTAGTCGTTTCCAGCTCAGACTCGAGAATCGATTTCTGCTGGCTCAAATCGTCAAGCTTTTTCTGAAGGTCTTCGATTGTTTGAGCTTGAGAATCGATCTGTCCTTGAAGCTTTCTCATCGCCTCGTCGCTCTCTTGCTTCACTTGCAGAAGCTCAGTTTTCAAGTTTTCATTGCTTGCGGTTTCGTTTTTCAAATCAGATTTTAGGGATTCAAGCTCTTTCTCTAATTTTTCAGCGAGTTGCTTTTTCTCGTTGGTGTGTTGGCTGTGAAGAGCAGATTCTTCTTCTTTCGCTACGATGACTGCTTCTTTTTCTTTTCTCACTTTCTCCAGCTCAGCCAGTAATTGTTCTTTTTCGAGATCTGCTGCCTGAATCTTTCCGCTTGTTAGTTTAAGCTCGCTTTCTAGATCAGACTTCCTCTGAGTTAGCTCTTCGATGTCCTTGGTCTTCTCAGAAATCTTTTCTTGTAAATTAGCAATAATGGCCTGGTGCTCTTGGCGCAATCTCTCGATTTCTTCGCTTAGTGCCTGCTGTGCCAAACTACCCTCAGTATGCGTCATCTTCATCAACTCCAGCTCTTTTTCTAACGAAACTTTTTCATGAGTTAGCATTTCGAGTCCCTCACTCAGCTCTTTGATAGTTTTCTCTTGAGCAGAAATCTTTTCTTCTGATGAAGCGGCTAATACTCGTAAATCTTCCTCTACTCTCTTAATTTCTGTCTCAAAAGTCACTCGAGCACTAGCTTCCTCTTGCTTGACACGTTTAATCTCATCTTCCAATGCCACCTTCTCTGCCTTCAGTGTTTCTTCTCCCTTTTGTAGATTTTCAATGACTTTGTTTCGCTCTGAAATCGTTTCATTGAGAGTTGCTATTGACTCATCTCTTTCTCTCGTAATTTTCTGTATCTTTTCAAGTAATTCAGCCGTCTCGTTACCAGAAGCCTGCTCGAAAGCTTGCAGTTCGCTCTCAACATGCTGCTTCTTTTGTTTTTCGTCTTCGAGACTATTCTTCAAGCTTTGAACTTCCTGAATAAACTTCGCATTCTTTTCTTCAAGTGAGGAAATCACATCATTTTTGCTTTTCTCAAGTTCTAATAGCTTGTCTTTTAATTCATCAATCTCAAGACGAGCTTCTTTGATGTTAGTATCGAGGCTCGTCTTTTCACGTTTCAAATCCTCTATCAAAGCCTCTCTTTCTTTAATCTTCTCATCTCTGAGGGTGATTTCTTCAGTCTGAGATAAAGCAAGGCTTTGGCTTTCATTTTTAATGCTCTGAAGCTCTTCACGTAAGGACTTATTGATCGAGCGCTCTTCTTCATAAGATTGCTTGACGGCTGTAAGCTTCTTTTCAACTTCTGCCTTCTGCTGAGTTAGATCAGCCGCAAGCGTGCGAAGTTGCTCGTTAATTTGGTCTTGCGAGGCTATTCTCTCTTGTAGCGAAGCAACCAATTCTTTTTTCTTATTTTCTACTTCCTCTGATTCTTCAAGCAATTTGTCCTTAGCATGAAGCTCATCACTAAGCGCTTTTTTGGTCTTATTCAGCTCAGTTTCGAGTTCCTGCTTCTCTTGCGTTAATTTTTCGATAGACGCTGTCTGGCCTTCAATGCGTCCGTCTAACTCTTGGATATTCGCTTGAAGAGACGAGACCAATTTGTCTTTCTCTTCCTCCAGTCGCTGTAAATCCAGTTGCAATTTCTCTTTCCCATTGATTTCTTCTTTCAGATTGCCCTCTAACAGATCTTTGCTTTTATTCGCCTGCTCTAAAGACGCCTCAAACTGCTTCAAAATTTGCTCTTTCTTATCAATTTCAGCTTGATGAGATAACAACAATTCATCTCTAGCTTTCTCTAGTCTATTAACATCTCTCTTTAATCTCTCATTCATTAACCCTTCGTCTTTGAGCTTTTCTTCCAGCGAGGTCTTTTCTTGCTTGAGTTTCTGGATTTCTTTATCCGAGACTTTTTTAACCGAGTAAAGCTGCGTCTCGAGTTCATATTTCTGCTGTGTGAGCGATTCCAGCGTCGTTTTCAACTCTTCATTAGACTGCGCCTGGTTCGCCAAATTCCCTTGCAAGGAAGCCACCATAGCTTCTCTTTCTTTCTCACTGCGGCTAAGCTCCACTCTCAATTGCTCTTTCGTTTCTTTTTCTTCACTAAGCGCCTTGGTGATATTCTCGATGGTCTGACTTTGATTAGCTATCTTCTCCTCAAGGCTTAATACAAGCTCTTTATGTTCACGTGTGATTTGCGCTAATTGTTTTTCTAACTCTTGTTTGGCAGTTATCTGAGCATTAAACTTTTCCTTGACAGATTCCAGCGTTTTTTCCAGCACCAATTTTTCTTGTTTTTCGGCCTGTATCCCAGCTTCATGTGAAATGATCAAATTTTCTCGTTCTTTGACCGCTTTCTGCACCTCCTCTTGTAGCGTTTGATTTGCTAGTTCCTCTCTTCTCTTAGCTGATTCCAGCTCGATTTCTACCTCCAATTTGTCTTTTAAAGCTGCTTCGAGAGAAGTATGGAGTTTTTGGATGTTCTGCTCGACATCTTGAACCTTTTGGTGCAGCAATGAGATCATCCGATCTTTTTCTTCGACAATTCGTTGCTTTTGCTTGGCCAAAGCGTCTTGGGATTCTTCTAAGCTGCTAACACTAGACGGAAGAAGAGTTTATTCACGATTTTATTGAAGAGATAAGCTCCTTACTTTTGTTTCATTTCTAATAATTCTCGCTCTCGTCTTAGCGATTCAGCCATAAGAGTCTCTTTTTCATTATTCGTTTCTTCGAGCTTTTGCTTCAATTCAGCAACCTTTGATAATTCTTGTTGTAAATTTGACAGCTCCTTATCTCTTTTTTTGATTTTATCTAGAGCTTTTCCTTTTTCTGTTAAAGCTTTATCAAGTTCCGAGCGAATTCCAATTAATTCAGCCGATAGCTCCTCGATAACTTTCTCATAATGACTCTCTTTCGAAGCAAACTTCTGCTCTAACTCATATATGTCTTTGGAGTGGGACATCATTTGATCTTGGAGCTTCATTTCCAATTCACTCTGATTCTTCGTGAGTCCGTCAATTCGCTGATCTCTTTCACGAAGGACAACTTCATAGTGATTTTCAAGTTCGGTTCTGATTTCATTTTCAGTGTCTTTGAATTTATTCTGCAATTCAATTATCTGATTCGCTTGAGCCTCTTTTTCCAATTGCAATCTAATACATTTATTTTTCAGCTTTTCAAAATCAATGTTCAATTTTTACTCGGTAATAATGTCTTCTAGCTCGTCCTTAATCCTCAATCTTTCTTCTTGGAGCTTGTTACGAGCCTCTTGGAGCTGAACTTGCAAACTTTCTTCATTTTTTCGACTTTCTTCGAGTTTCGCGCTGAGGACTATTACTCTGCCATTACTCAATTGCTCGTTCAGTTTAGTTTTTATAAGAGCAAGGTTTGCTAATTTGCCTTCGAACTCTAATGTTGGCGTTATAATATGTTTCCAGCAGCATGATTTACCTTCTAATCTCCCACTAACTTTCAATATATGCCTTTGAGCGTGACTATTCAGCTCTTTTGTGATAATTTCTTTGAGAGAAGCAATGCTTAACACCTTCGAAGGGTCTTGGGAATTCGGAGAGGCACTTCGTAGGTCTGTTATCCTGGATGAAGATTTGCTTAAATCCTTTTCATGCGAAGGGCTTTGAGAATTCTTTAGCGTTTTCTTTAGTTCAACCAGCTCAGCTTGCAACCGTACATTTTCCTGCTTTAAGTTAGCATTGATAGATTCGACTTCATTTCTTTTCTCTTCGAGCATTATGATCTTCTCATTCGTCGAACTCTCTAAAAAAGACCAATATTCTTTATTTATACATTGATATCTTTAAACTCTTTACCGGTATGTTTCGTCAACTCTTCTATTTTCAGCTGATGCTGTGCCTGTGCTACCTCCAGCTGCTGTGTTGCTATTTGAAGCTTTTCTGCATACATCGCTTCAATAGATCTCGCATTCTCTCTTTCCGATTCAATCTTCTCCTGCAACTCTTTCACTTGATAGTTGAGCTCTCTTATCTCCCGCTGGAATTTGTGCTTCTCAGCCTCTACTACACTCATCAATTCTTGAAAACAATTAATTAACAGACTATGATGAGAGTAGTATACCACGAGCATTCTCTTGAATTACGCCAATATCTCCCGCGGAGGATTTTCTTGAGACTATTCCTGAGAGTAGCCCGCTCTCATCATACTTCAAGCCCATATCAGCTATATTGAGACTAGCTACCAATTCTTCTCTCTCCATGTATAAAAACTCGGTCAGAGTCCTAATATCAGGAGGGTTTTCCTTGAAATACAACTCACTCGCTTGATATTTCTTCATCCCTTCTAAACTCTGCAATCTTTCATCAACATCCTCTAGCCGTTTTGCGAGTTTCTCTTTGAGACTCTCACCCAAATTTTCAAAAGTTTTCAATTCGCCGTAATTTATGTACCGAGCAACGATTTCTTCATTGCTCTCCTCTTAAAGTTTTAACAACCAAACAAGCT
>ENA-UOTZ01001520-UOTZ01001520.1-compost-metagenome-genome-assembly--contig:-NODE-1520-length-15505-cov-10.989889_pt1 | contig 15505 bp, 11 predicted proteins | sample MGYA00238144_ERZ746983 | MGnify/ENA primary metagenome ERZ746983 (study PRJEB28759, sample SAMN06268863) | compost metagenome | isolation source: single cell | place: USA: California, Emeryville, Joint...
AATGATATTTTCTTAAGTCTAAAGTTTGCTTTATCGCAAAATGCGAACCCAACTTTTCAATTATTAGTGAACACTTATTAACAAAAGAACGAAAAAATCGATCACCAAAAAAGCAGGAGCACTGAAATCAGATGCGTTCGGTTCTTTAAAAATTCTTGAGATTTTGGAACCCTTAGACTGATCAGATTCCTTTAAACTCATCATTACAGCCTATGAATAGATTAGATATCTTGGATATCACTAAGATGAAACTAGTTTTCAAATCTGCTGTCGTTTTAGATGAACAGGATGAGCATTATTGGCATTTAGGAAACATATTGGATTGATAGTCATAAAGAACGAGCCTACTTGGTTCATGCGGATTTGATACTGCGAAAGTTGTATGCAAAGGAGCCACTTCTGATGCTGACAGGGTGAGATCTGTCTGTTTTCTCTGGGATTTCTCTTGTTATCGAGATAATAACAAGTTCACTCATAAACAATGAAGTATTAAACTTGTTCGTACTGAACCCTGATAATACCACATGAAATCTTGAACTGATAATATGTAATTTGAGAATTAGGAGGTGCAAATGAACGAATGCTCTGACTAATACTTAATCTTTCGTTTCATTCCGCATATACTAAAATCTTAGTATATTGTTGAATAAACAAATATATTTATTGGCACGTGAAAATTTCCATGGTGGAAAGACATCAAAAAGATAGTACTGCTGACTCTATGGTGTCAACCTCCTCACTAGTAATGATGAGGCCACGATTGTCTAGACTCACTGACTCTCACAAAAGAAGCTTGCCTTTTGTTCCTTAGATTCGAATCTCATTACCATATGATGTACAACAACATAAGAAGATTACTTTTACCGGAGCCAAAGGCACTCCCTATTGCAACTGGAGTCATGTCAAAGAGATTCCAGGAACAAACTATCTGATATCTTTATATCATAATTCTTCTACGGAAGCAAGTTACGAAATTTATGACCTCAACAAAATGGAAAAACATAAGTTGTTCACTTAACAGCAGAAAGGTAAAGTGGGATTTGGAGACGTCTCAGTTTGACAAAAAAGGAATCTGGTTACAATGATTCCATGCTTTGAAAGCAAAATTTCATACCATCTGGTTAATTATAATAACATGAGAGTGTGTAGAAGAGCAGCATGGCATAAACAGCTAAAAGGCAATGCAATCGATGGTTTTGATGTGAATCCAGAAGAAAATATCTTGATGATGATTGATGACAATGGAATTTGTTTGGCTGCTGAACTTTCAACAAATAAACGCTTGTTTTCGTTTGATGGGCTTTATCATCAGAGAATCAAGTTGAATCGATGCAGATGGAGTCCTGTCATCGGCGATGCATCAGTGTTTATCAAGTATAATCAGAATAAACTCAATGTCCTTGACACTACTAAAATGGAGTTGATTTTCAACTCACCAAGAGAATTAGACACGAAAATTCAGCGGAAATCTACTGGATTGATTGTCATAAGGACGGAAATCTCCTCGCATCAGGAGGATACGATAACGCAATCAAAATTTTCGATCGGAGGAAGGAAAAATTATTAAAGAATTAAATCTACATGTTAGACGGTGTCCATATTGCAACTGCTTCGCAAGACCGCACTGCAAAAGTAGTAGACCTTCGAGCTGAGGAAGCTGTATGGGTAGGAATGAATAAAGAACGTTTCGAATCAATATTTTCTGTTTGCTTCCTTTGAAAAAGCTTAGAATTGCTTGTACCAAGAGAAGTGAAACTCATCACCTTAACACTATACAAAACCATACAACCGAGAAGATTAACTAGTTATTCAATATGTTAATTCACATTCATATTCATCGCCGCAAAAATTAATCATGAAAATCCTTTTTTTCTAGATATGTGTATTAATTCGACTCTCTCTATGTTGAACAATATATAACTCCAAAATATCAAAATGTCTCCTATCTTACAATAATATAGAGGATAATCGAAAAGTTATAACAACTGCAGAATAACGAAGAATTAGTCTCTTCTTCAACAGGAATAATCGCTCGAGGCCATTTTTCTTTCACTGCGCTAGCTCCTCGGTTACCAATAGAATTCCATGATAAATTGAGGGTTTTCAGGTTCATCCACGTGGTATTCTTGCTAAGTACACTTGCTCCTTCGTCACTAATAGAGTTCCATGATAAATTGAAAGTGACAAGGTTGGTCCAGGTGATGTTCTTGCTTACCGCGCTTGCTCCCTCGTCGCCGATATGGTTATAGGATAAATCGAGAGTGGTGAGATTCATCCAGCTGGCGTTCGTGCTGATTGCACTAGCTCCATTGTCACCGATAGAGTTGTCTGATAAATTGAGAGTGGTGAGGTTCGTCCAGGCAGTGTTCTTGCTGATTGCGGTTGCTCCCTCTGCACCGATAGAGTTTCCTTGTAAGTAAAGTGTAGCAAGGTGCCTCCAGATGATGTTCATGCTCAATGCAATTGCTCCTTCGTCACCAATAGAGTTATCTAGGAAATAAAGAGAGGTAAGGTTCGTCCAGGTTGTGTTCCTGCTAACTGCGCTTGCTCCTTTTGCGCCTATCTTGTTAGAGGATAAATTTAGGATTTTCAGGTTTGTCCAGCTATTGTTCTCGCTGATTGCACATGCTCCTTCGTCGCGAATAAAGTTGACTGCTAAATTGAGAGTGATAAGGTTCATCCAGGCGGTGTTCTTGCTGATCGCGATTGCTCCCTCCGCACCGATAGAGTTCCCTTGTAAATAAAGATAGGTAAGATTCGTCCAGGCGGCGTTTTTGCTTATTGCGCATGCTCCCTTTGCACGTCTCCTTGTTATTTAAATTAAGAGTGGTAAGGGTTTCTCTTTGCCTAAAATACGGCTCTAGTAAGTTGAATAACTCTGATTCGACCTCCTCCTCGGTCAACAGATAATTGTTCGCTTTTCGTACAATAGTTTCTTTGTTTTCTTCATCATCTGGGTTGCGCATCAGTTGTTGAACCTTCTCGGTAGCGACTTTCGAGTTAGTCTGTTTCTTCGTCACTTCAGATTCTTCTTTCATAGGCCAGTTGCATGCGATCTTTGCAGTTTTATCGGGTTCTTCGTCTAATGATTCAAGCAAGGTTTAATTTTATTTCACAAAACAGGTGTCCACCGCTTGATTAAATAAGAATCTAAGTTTAATATACAGAATCAGAGACAATAAGTTTTGTCCAAAAAAAAGAGAGTCAAAGTCAAAGAAAAATCACTTCAATATCAAGGCGTAGAAATAAAAAAGAATGAATCTCTTATGGTGCCGCGCGAGAAAATCTAGAGAGGAGGCTTGATGATACTTAGCGTTAGTAATAGGTCATTTCTTAGTGTGAATGCTAAGCCACTTCAAGGATAGAGAAATATAATGGTGTATAGTGTAAAGAGTTGTAAAATTACATAGCGGTCCCTCACGGTATTTATGAGTTACACTCGAATCTGTCATATATTCATAGAAAGTAAGAAATTATTATGTGAAATGAGCGAGCAATTTGTGTAGACAAATCGAGCAAGGTGTGTTGTTGCTGGTTATGATGCTCTGATCGGTGTTGATATTTCTGAGCTTATGCTAAGTAAGACATTTTTTATGAGACTCTCATAGAAAAATAAAAAATTAACTGCTGAAATGTTCAACAACAACAAGAAAAATCTCCAAGTAATAGGTCATCAATATACAAAAATCTAAGGACTGAGAAGGTTAAACTATCAAACGGCTGATTTGGCAAAGTTTATTTCGATAATGAGATACAAACAATTTCAGAGTCCAAATTAGGCGTTCCAACGTAAATTCCAAGCGATTGCTTTTCTTTGTCAAGGTCCTGCTAATATGAGACTAAAGCCAATTGATGTTCAGCTACATTATTTTCAACAAATTCATAACCTCAGACGCAAAATCCAACGGCATTTCACCCTCAACTTCTACATTTCATCTCAGAAAGAAAATTAATACATTGCTTCTCAGCACATAGAGCAAATCAAAACCCAACTTAATATCCAGAATAAATTGCTCAACACTGACTAAGAAGGAAACGTCTTCACTTTAAAGGAATTTTTCATGAAACCAATGCAAAATAACAAATTCTTCTTTGCTGATTTTGAATCAAAAGAGAAAAAATTCGTAAAAGCCAAAGATCTGGGTTTGTTTTTTATTGTTTGGAAGTTTTTGGCAGAAGAAAATCTTGTTTTGTTCATGTTAACAGAAATTTTGCTCCTACTAACTTCCTTTCGAACTCTTGCTTGAGGGAAGAAATTGTTGAAAAGTCAGAAGCTGGAACATTTTCCAAAATTTGTTAACCACTTAGCGGACTGTTTTGCGACATTTTTCGCATCTGGAAAGAGCAATGAGAATCAACTTTCCTGGACAAATTCACAAAAGCTTACAATAGGGAATCAACTTGCTGATGAAGGAGTCCGGCAATCACAGGATTCTTGCCTGAAGAATCTCGAAAGAATATTGGTGTCTCGAAGAAGCTGAAATGGCTCAAATTATCATCAAATGACATAAGCAATAAAGATAAAATATCGGTCGTAAGCAGCAAAATGTGACTTGAGATGAGGCACACAGATTTCAGCTGTAATGAACTCGTAATGAAAGTCGATTACTGCCGCTTTGAGGATTTGTTTTGGACGGAAGAGCTATCCATTAACTTGCTGATAGTCAAAAAAATGACGAGGAAAAGGGAGAAATTAACAATTATATTCTTAAATTCTATATCGCTCGCTGGGATCTATCAATAGCAATTTGAGCTTTTATTTTTTGTTTTTCACTGTGGATTTGACATCGATTCTCATTTCTCTGAATCAGTTAAGAAAATTGAGGAGTTCGCAATTTTAATAATACAATAATTAATCTCGAATGATCTCACTAAGTAATCAAATTCGGAATTGAGAATATCGATTTGTCGGATAAATAAGAAAAAATATCAGGTTATATTTTTGCTACTTCCTTTCAAGGCAAGAGTCTTAGAAAGTTAATATGTGTAGGAGCCACCTTTGAAGAGTAGACCCAGTGCGGACTATTCAGATGGCCAATTCTCAACAATATCAGTTGAGTATGTTGCTGAAATTGTTCTGATCTTGAAAATGTAAACCGAAAGACCATTCCACATACATATATACAATATTTAAGAACTTTACAGTCTCTTTCAGAAATATATTGCAAACTTACTTCGCATTGATTAAATGGAGGATTCTAATCTAAAAATGCTGACAGAATATAGCGGGTTAAACCATATTAATCGAATTACTGTAAGATATCAAGCATAGCAAGATTCGTAATGAAGAACATAAGACCTTTCATTGTAAACGAAATAAGTAAGATTCACATGATTGAGAATGTGATTTTTATCAGTCTTGAAAGCTCACTCTTAGATGATAGTGGCTCTACTTACATTGCGCAGATATTTAATATGATATCTCCTCGAAAAATGCTAATCCATTATGAAAAATATCCGTTTATTCGAACTTCTCCACTCAGAGTGACTTTCTTTTTGCTTGTACAGGAGGAAATTCCTTGAAACCAAATGAAATGGTCACTAAAAGCCAGCGAGAATCCACCCAAGATGACTTTAGATCTCATACTTAATCTTGAATAGTTTTACCGGAACGACTTTCTGACTCGGTATGTGAGCATGGCAAATCAGGCTTACCAAGGAACCAACCATATCAGCTTTGAAATAGATAAATATTAAACTAGTCAAGTGAATTCTAATCTATTCGATGCAGGTAGCAAAAAAAAAAAACGTTCTCACTACACTTAAGGAAATATATGGTAGATTGTCACAAAATACAACATGAGAACCGATAGACTTAACTTCTATCTTCTCTATTCCCACTAATTTCCTAATCTTCTGCCAGTTATGGGTATTGGATTCTCTGCTGATACACACTGTCATTTTCTACTGCATAATGGAAGAAATATTCGCTTTAGAAGCCCAACAAATTCGATTTTGTTCTTGCATGCTCATAAAATTCTTTGTTAAGGGCGAATTATTCGTAAAAGAGCACTGAACCAGCTCTGAGTTATGCATGAGCATTACAAAACGTCTTTATTCGGTTAGAAAGCTCATTTAGGATTCATACTATCGCTTAATTAAACTCTAAGCAAACGCGGCTCATTCGACAAAAACTCAAAATCAATCAAAAACGGTAACAATTAAATTCTTTTCTTTAATTTTATTTCGGTGGCAAATCTACAAAAATGAAACCGCGGTGAGTGCCTAATCTCTGTCTCTGTCGACGAGAAGCAATACCGCTGAGATTCACACTCAATTCCATTTTCCTTGAGTGATTCGAGAATATACAATTTGCTGGTTCTTACCAGAGTATTAGTGGTTATCGCGAGATACGTTGAAATAATTAAAGGGCAAACAACCGAATTAATTAGGCACTCAAATTAATTTAAAGGAAGTTTTTGCATTAAGAACAATTCATGAGAAATTTCACGTTGCGGAGTTAATGATTAAATCAAAACGGCTCGGAAGAAAATTAGACGCCAAAAAAATTCAAATTGAAAAAAGTAACGAAACTTTATGTTGCACGTTCAAATGAGAACGGCTACCCGTAGTGGTACATAAATCGTAAATCGCGTTTAATAATCATTACGTTTATCTTTTTTATTGAATTTATTGCATTTCTTCCAAAAACCATGAATATTACTGGAACCAGTCCTATCCTGCCCAATGCAATCAATCCTATGCAAGCAGTCAACCTAATGGCCATGCAAAACATACAAAACTACCTGAAATTGTTCGTTTTTAATATAAACGTCGCACAACAAGGTCAATCAAGTACGATTCTCCAGCCGGATGAAACGCGACTTACGATGACTCCGTTGGTTCAAATGACCACGAGTACAACACCTGAAACAAAATATATCTCGTTGTCTGAGAAGATAGACCGAATTCCTATCAAAACAACTCGCATGAGGAATCAAAAGAGCTCAGGACTGCTTTGGAATCTCATGGCTAACAAATATTCAAAAAAACTCAAATCAGCTGATGAGGAAATTGATCCAAAAGAATGTCAGGAAGACGGAGAAACTTTCAGGAAAGTCAACGGAGTCTATGTGCCTGTGCTCAAGAACCTGGTGCCAACGTAAAATTAAATTATTTGATGTTTGTTTAAATTTTTATCTTAGGGTAAAAAGGCAAAATACCTGCGGTCACCCCGAGAAAAATCACTACGCGAGGGGTTTATGCAGTGCTTGCTACCACCGAGTCGGCCGAGGGAAAAAGCCATGGAACTGCAACCATGAGAAATTGTACGCTCTTGGGCTCTGCCATAAATGCTATACAGCGAAGAATAGACAGGTATTTAATCCTTCGTTGACTTCTTTAACTTTCATTCAATTAGATGAGAAAAAATCAAATCAAAGGCATGAATCCAGATCAAGTGAAGCAAGAAAATGGTGAATCTGATAACGAGGGGGAAATGGAAGTAGAAGTGAAGGAAGAATTCTAAAATATTTTGACGAGTCTCGAAGCTAATAAATCTTATATTTCTAACCGCTGTATGAAAGTAAGATCAATATATTTAATCTCTATGAGGTGTATTAATAATTTTGCTGTTACAAGTGAGATGTAGAACAAACGTGTTCTGTTTTACTTTATTCGTATTTCATACTCCAATAGATTTTCATACTGCTATTGGAATTTACAACTTTTGATACAAAATTATGTTTCTTTCTTTGTTTGTTTGAGTCTCCTTCTTATGTGAACTTTCTTAAAGCGGCGCTGCCCCCATTAAACCTCATTGTATTGCTGTAAAGAGAAAATATAGCCTTGCTTCTAATTGTGTAAAGAACTGGCATTTTATTGCTTTTGGTTTTGCTGATTTCCGACAATTAAATTAGCGAAGATATATAAAGTGATTAAATACAAGTTTAGTACCGGACTCAGTTAATAGGGGTTTGATGAACTGTTTGAGGGAAACTTGCGAAAAAATTAGAGGATGTTTCGGCGGCTGGCTTGGAGGTCCCGGTGCAGAGGCTGATGATTATGAAATAGACCCAAGAAATCGCTTAAACTCTCTCAGCAAAGCGTCTATGGAGCTAACGTCTCACTATCATCGCAATTCTATTGTCAATAAGCTTCCTGACTCGCTCAACTCATCTGTGGTGAGCTCTGTGTATCCCAGTTTATCCAATGTGAGCGAAGAATCGACAGCACATCAAGAAGAACAACAGCAAACCGATTAAATCACAAACAAGGCCTAGTGTTGAAAAGACCTTTGAAGAGAAGTGTCGATTGAAACATAGGATAGTCTTTTAATCTGCTTTTTTGTTTTCTGAAAGAAAGCTCCACGGTCTCGACTGCGAGAAGCTCATTTTTGATGTTTGATATGGATTGTTTGATGTTGTTATTATATGGCTGAGTCGCTGGTTATACGTGAGAATTGAATGTGTTTGAGATGCAACTTTCCATTATTGAAACCTCTTTTTACCGTTCTTAAATTTATAAACATTTTTTCTTTGCTATGGGAACATAAACTAAAATCTTCATGTGCTTCACAATGAAGTCTTAAGTGATGTCGGAACAAAGAGTTCATGCCCTCAGTAAAGAGTGAGAAGAACTGTCAAAAGTTGGAGAGAGCATCTTAATATTCAACTAACGGTATCAAAACGTACCATTTTTTAAAACAAATCCTGACTAACTATCTTATTTCCTCCTGAGGCGAGTGTATCTGTAAAAATATATTTAACATTTTTCAAAGGAAAATGATAATTGTTTTCGCTCTGACAAGCCTTCTCTTCTCTGTTTCTCATGCAAAACTCAACCCTTACAATCCAAACATCGCCTATAACGAGTCTCAGCTCGTCGATACGAAAGCATTAGGTATCTAGCAACTTCTATCTCAATAATTTCCGAACTCATCAACCTTATCTCATTCTAGGCGTTCCTTTTCAAGGAGAAATGTATACAGGGTATATTACAACCAATAACGCGACTCAATCTAAGCTTTACTATACCCTCTACTCCTTCAACGGAGCAGAAAATCCAGCCGCATCAATCAATGATGATGCTCCATTGATCATTTGGCTCCAAGGAGGACCCGGCTGCAGCGTCCAGCAAGGCGATCACACAGAAATCGGACCATTCCAGATTGTAATCGACGGAGATAAAGTGCTCACCCTACCACGAAATATGACCTGGAACAAGAAAGCTCATCTCCTTTTCCCTGAAGACATTCTCGGTGTTGGATTTTCCGTCGTTGGTGATGAGAACATAACCTCTTCAACCCAAGTCGCCGAGTACTTCCACGTATTTCTCGCGCGATTCTACCAGCTGTACCCTAGTCTCTTAAAGCAGGACTTATATATCGTTGGAGAATCATATGGCGGGCACTTCGCGCCTGCTGTGGCCGCGAAAATCGTCTCTAATATCACGCAGAATCAGATTAAATTAGCTGGAGTGGCTATCGGTGATGGGCTTGTTGATACGATCGGACAAATCGGCTGGTGGGCGCAGTACTCTTATGCTGCGGGATTAATCGACGCGGTCACGAGAGATCAATACAAAGCTTTGCAGAATCAAATGTATATGTACATATCAAATGATCAATATGACCTTGCCAGCGCTGCGATGGATGAAATATTAGGTGGGCTAATTACTGAGGGAGGAGGCTTTATGGCAATTAATTTTAGACTCTATGAAGGAACGTCTGAGCTCTATGACCTGAGTGTGTGGCTTGCTAACCAAACCGTGAAGGCGTTGCTTCATGTAGACCCGACAGCGGAATATAACGGCTGCGAATCTGGTGTGTCTTCAGCATTTACAAGAGATCTGATCTCGAGTTTTGCAGAGAACCTCACTTATGTGATGAACTATCAAGGAGGGGCGATAAAGACGCTGATTTACCAAGGACAGGACGATATGCTGATAAATACCCCTGGAGCAATGAGTTATATCCAAAGGTTATCCGACTGGATTGGTTTGCCCAGTTATAACTCAGCGAAAAGAGTCACTTGGACAGCAATTGATGACCCAACACAGATCTATGGCACGTACAAGCATTTTGGAAGTTTTACATACGCCACCGTCAACAAAGCAGGACACATGGTGCCGGAATATCAACCTGAGAGTTGCTTTGATATGATAACTAGGTTTATTACCAATAATTGGTAGCTCTCTTAAGTTGAATCCATATTGGCGTGCTTAGAACTAATATTTACAGAACGATATATTTCTACATGAATGATCTTAACACCATCATTATTATTTCTGCATCAGAAAATTATCTTCAATGATAACAAAGTGAAACAGAGTTTTTTCTTTTCTTTCGATTCTCCATTGCATATGCGAACCAGTTTCAAAAAACAAATTCGAACAATGAATGGGTATATATAAGCGCGAGAGGCGCTTTTCACGGGTCTCCTCGCTCTTCTTAGGTAATTATTCAAAAAATATTTGTTGTGGAGAGTACAAATAAAATAGAACCATTTTTCTAATGATTTCGCCTTAGCTTAGCAGCATACTCTCGAGTCCTTGGGCCTGGTTTTGCTTACCAACTGTTTACCGTCTTTCAGCTCAGGTTCACCCATCTTCTCTTTCTCTGACAGTCTCTCTTTAATCGTTTTTGCTAACCAGAGGAAAGTTTCCTCAATGTTCGTGCCCTCCTTGGCGCTGGTTTCAAAAAATGGTATTCCATACTCATCCGCTACGCTTTTTCCTTCCTCATAACTCACTGTTCGATCAATTACATCGCATTTATTCCCAACCAGGACTCTGATGATGTCAGGCGGCGCGTGCATAGAGGTCTGCCGCACCCAATTATCAATATGAAGCAGAGAGTCTTTATCATCACATGAATAAGTCAAGATAATGCCATGGGCTCCTTTAAAATAGCTTTGAGTGATTGTTTTAAATCTTTCCTGGCCTGCAGTGTCCCAGATCTGCATTTTTATTCTCAAGTCGTCGATTTCAAGTTTTTTGATTTTAAAATCGATGCCGATGGTGGGTAAGTGGCTCATGGAGAAACGATCATCGCAGTACCGAAGCAGCATACATGTTTTTCCGACGGCGGAGTCTCCGACGATGAGGATTTTTATGAGGACCTCAAAGTTTTGTGATGCCAGTGCCATTATTTATTATTTTTTTTAGTTTTGTTTAGACTGTATTGAGTTTAGAGTTTCTTATCAGAGCAATTAGATAGATAAACGATATGTTAGATGATGGATCATCGAGGATCATTTCTGGTAGAACGAATCAAATGACAAAAAAACTTCAGAAGTTTATGTTAGTATCCAATGGCTTTCTCTCTCTCGTTTCAATTAAACTAAACAAGATTAGTCGAATTTGAAGGAGCATCATTTGATAACTTGAGCATTGTGAAATTAGGGTACAGCTCAGAGCCCATTGTAGTATGGAGATTGGGATTGTATGTAAAATTGATGAAATCAGTGTCTTCTGTTGAGAAAGTTTAAATTATAGAGTAAACTAGTAAAGACGAAAGTTCAAGGATTAAATTGTATTGATTAAAATGGTTCAAAGGGAAGCCGAAGACAGTGAAATAGCGTTGACATAGACTGTGTTTTAGGATACATGAAATATATAGCCAATCTATTCAATTCAAGTAGCGGTATCATCCTTACATTTCAGAATATTGTTAAGATTGTGAGGTTTTAATCGAAATGAGCTGAAAGTTGTTGGATAATTGCATGTATTGTTTTCAGTTATGAAAATTCCAGTTCTGTTATTTGGTAAGCCCAGGTTTGGGCCTGATTTGGGCGACAATGATGGCCCCTTATTCTCATGGTAGGGCTATGCTGCTCGAAAAATAGTAAAGAATGCTATTGAGGAGAAAATCGATAAAACATTCGAATTTTGTTGATAATCTTATAGTTCAGAAGTTAGAAATTATCCTCTACCTGAATAATAAGGAGAAAATAATTGATCCTAAAAGTTAATACTATATTCATCTGATAACTATCTGTATCAAAAGCAATTAGCCTCTTTGATTTGCATCAGCAGAAACAAATAATAGACCATTATTCAGGCTTTCCAGAGAAAGAAGTAAATGATTGGTCTGATTATTGCAACATAACAGAAATTGAAGGAACAACTCATTTATCAATAAATCTTCAACAAAAGAGGTTTTGAGCTAATTCACGCGATTTCTCTAAGAATATCCATTTGCATTTCTGAAATTTTCTCGCACTCGCGACTGACGCTTGTGTAGTTTTTTTGTTATTTCCATATTATGATAGTTCATGAAGAAAAAAATTTAATATTTCCCTCTGCTTTTCTTTTTGATACCTTCTTGTTCTTATTCTCTCAAGCATGTTCCAAAACCCTTCAAAATAATTTCTACATTACTCTCTTTATCTTATGTTTATACAGTGGAACTTTTTCCGTTTTTCTAATATCCAAATAATTAATTCATAAATTTTCAAAAAATTTAACAGAACTGAATTTCATATTTTATTGAAGGAACATGATAACCAACAAACATATCACCCCAGTTTTAGAGGAATCAGATCTAGGCCGCGCTTCCAAGAAGGAAGACTTCGGCGACAAATACCAAGAATCGAAAAAATTAACTGCCGTCATGGATTCCCAGCGCTCATCACACACATTAAACCTCGCAGATCAATTCATTGGCGACGAAGGCGCACCACTCGTCGCTGAATTCCTCAGCCGTTACTCTCATTTCACAATCGTCGAACTCAGAGGCAATAATCTCTCTTCTGAAGGGTTTTCATTGATATGCCAAGTCCTGAAAGACAATACAAAATTAATAGCAATTTTAGCCGAATGGAACCTCATCGGAAACAATGTTGCCGGGTTTGATGCTTTACACGAGCTGGTTAAGACGTCCCGCTCGCTTGCTACGCTCGATTTCAGGAACAACCGCATAAAGCCTAACGCTGCGCCGATTATCGCTTCGATTATTCGAGATTCTCAATCATTGGAATTCTTTGACCTGCGATGGAACGACCTCGGTAATGAAGGCGCGAAACAAATCCTTGATGCGCTCAGGTCGCAAAACCGTAGAATCCGCGTCGATTTGAGCGGAAACAAGGTCAGTGAAGACCTCTTAGCCGCTATTCAGGAGATAACTGAAGGTGTTACGAAACCAACAACAGAGCAGCCGAGATATAAAGCCTCAACTATCGAAACGACGAAAAAAGAGCCTCTTGCTACGATTGACACAAATCAGCCAATAGTTCAGTCTCCTCCTCAGCAGCAAACGGAAATCCAAGGCCAAACTACTTCACCAATGAGGAAGTCACCTCCAAGAACGGTTACATTCTCCGAGTTAAAGAACTCGAAGTATCTGAACGAATACATGACGACAGGTCCTCCAAAGGATATCTATTATAATGTAAAAACTGTTGTGAATCCAAGCCCTCCTCGAATCAAAGGACAACCAACCGAAACCGCAGAATACGTTCGAAGGTACATCTACGAAGGTGTCGCTGACGTCAAAGACGACATCAAAGAGCCTGCGTCCTATAGCTATTCAAACCCCATTCTAGCCACCCCAATGCAAAAAACTCAACCTCCGCCAGTCGTAAGCACAAACAAGGACGCTGGCCTAAGCTCAAACAAAGATATAGGCCTTTTCTCAAACTACAAAACCTATACTGAAAACAAGCCGACCACGACGACCGGCCTCGCAGCGACTAGCTACCAGCCCGGCCTGTCTACATATCAGCCTGGAGCTTCTACCTATCAACCAGGAGCTTCTACCTATCAACCAGGAGCCTCCACATACCAGCCTCCAAACTTTTCGATGTTCTCTCAAACCTCGCCTGACCTAAGAGGCTCGCAACTCCGTGCGTCAGCCATAAAGCCTCCATCCTATCAACCTGAAATGGATTTGAAGAAGATCCAATCGTTGTATGAGCAGGAAGCGAAAGAGATACAGCAGAAATACCAAACATTCATCGACACGCACGCGAAGATGGCCCAGACGCTCCAGGATCTCGAAGCGCAATTGAATGAAGAAAGGGAGAGAGCGAATCAGCTTGAAGCGAGTTTCCGGGCAGCAGCTAAAGAAGCAGAAGGCGAGAAGCGCGTGAGGGAGCAATTAGAAGAGAAGTGTCTTGAAATCGGGGAAGAGCTGCGACAGAAGGACATTCTCTGCTCTGATCTAGCTCTGAGATGTGAGATGCTTACCCAAGACGCTCAGCATTTGAGAGCAGATAACCAGAAGCTCAATGATGAACTGAGAAGAGTCGATGAGCAGTGTAATAGCAAGATTCGAGACATCGAGGCACAGCATATGAACCAAGTTGGAGAATTATCCGTTCAGCTCGAGGGTATGAGAAGAGAGTTCGAGAGAATGGCCCAAGCACATTCAACTCAATTGAAGGATTTGACTCGAGATTGGGAAACGAAGATCCAACGACAAGAAGAGCAACTCAGAGACTCGAAAAGAGCTCTCACTGAGCAGGAAAATCAGATTAAAGCCTTCAATGAATATGTCCAGAAGCTCCAAGCGACTCACCAGGAAGATTTGAAAAGAGTCGAAGGCCAAATCCGCAATGAAGAAGGACAGAAGTTGCAGCAAACGATAAGAGCCGCCGAGACTGAGATTAAGAGAATTGCTGATGAAAGGGACGACGTAGCGAAGAAATTCGACGGGTTGATTCGCGAAGTGCAAGGGGTAGAAAGAAAAATGAATGACGAAAGGGCTGCATGGCAAAATGAAGAGCGCCGGTTACGAGAAGAAATCGAAAGGTTGAAGGTCGGAATGAGCAAGTTTGATGAAGAGAGGAACCGATGGAGGCAGGAAGTGCAAAGCAGAGATGAAGCGATCGCTCGCATGGCAGGAGACGTTGAGAATTTCAAGAGAGGACAGGAGAGGCTTCTTCAAGAGCATAATGCTGAGAAAAAGAAGATGGCTGATGCTCTGAGGGATGCTGAGAATAAGCATAGGGAACTGGAGCGGGTATTGAGGATCGCCGAGGAAGACGTCGCGAGATCGAGGGAAGAATATGACAGGATGAAGGAGGTGTTGCAAGGAAACATTAATAAGCTGATATCGCAGACTTTCTTTGAGCACAGCGCGAGAGTTTCGCAAAAACCTTTTTAAACGAGGAATTTTCATATTATATTTTTTATAACTAGAAGCTGAGAATGCATTTTAAAATCTTGTTTAGGAGATCCGTTAAGTGCTGGACCGTTGTTTAGTGCATATGTCAAATTCATGATCTCGCAATAGCATATCTAGAAAATATCAAATTTGTACGATTCTTCAATGGGTTGAGATGATGCATTTAATGATAGGAATAGAAACAACATCATTTGCGCTATTAGCGAGAGTTATATTTTTTAGTCAATAAGTTTCGTCGGTCAGTAATTGATTTTTTTTTTTGTTCCTCTCTCTCTCCAAACTCCCGAAAAAAATCAGCCTTAGCTCTAAAAATACTTGGCTCGAATAAAGGATTAAAAAGTTAAAATGTCTCAACAGATGGGTTAGATATCAGAAGCGCAGTCTGTGTTATTGTCATTAAGAATAAAACAATCATAACCTGATCTTCTTATTACTGAA
>ENA-UOTZ01001523-UOTZ01001523.1-compost-metagenome-genome-assembly--contig:-NODE-1523-length-15458-cov-12.398219_pt1 | contig 15458 bp, 9 predicted proteins | sample MGYA00238144_ERZ746983 | MGnify/ENA primary metagenome ERZ746983 (study PRJEB28759, sample SAMN06268863) | compost metagenome | isolation source: single cell | place: USA: California, Emeryville, Joint...
GATTGAAACCTTTCATTACAAGAAACAAAGCGCTTTTTCTTCAAATTTTGAAGATATGAGAATGAAAAACACTTAATCTTATGCTTTTCATTCCTTTTTCATGTAGAACACGAATAATTTATATAAGTCCGCATTTTCAATATAGTAGCAATTACTCATTAAAAGATCCTACAATTTCATCCTTCAAAGAGGGCGCCAAATGATTCTCCGTCTTTGCTGCCGAGTTTTTCACCCTCTCAAACAATCCGAAGTCGTTCTTCTTCATAGACGGTGACATGTTATCCTCCTTCAAAGACTGCACCATGCCATTCTTCTTGGAAGCAGAAACTTTTCTGTTTTCTATGATTTTGCTGGAAAAACTTACATCTTTTATCTCTGCCTGGGGAGTTAAATTGCTGAAAACTCCGTTTCTGTGTTTCTGCAAGTTATTTGGAGTGAATACAGGAACCTTTTGAAGAAATCCTAAACGAGATGGCTTATAGAGGCTAGCATTGTTATTTGGCGTTAAACTGTGCATCTCCAAAGGTCTGAAGAAGTAGTGCCTATACTCAAGCTCGGCAACACTGCTTCTTGAAGTGCCCTCTTCAATTGTATCGCGCTTTGAATTTATCAATTCCTTCTCTTCCGGATGCGAATTGCGATTAGAGTTGATCTTACTTATCGGGCTTGGAGGTTGATGTTCTGGGTCGGTGATCAAAGTCTCCCAATTCAACTTAGAGGTTCCCAAAGGCGATTGTGATACTTCTCTGTTAGAGCTAATGTTCGTGATTGGCTTATTAAATAATTCAATATGAGAAGGAGATTGAATTGGATTAGTGCCTTGAGAAGCTTTGATTTGCAAGATCCGCGTAGCCTTGAGAGAAACTCGGCTTATTGATTGTGTTGAAGGATTCTGGGCAAAATCGCTCCCGTCATCTAAACTTTCGAGCTCGGTCTTTTTGAATTTAGGAACAATTAATAGACTCGGTCTTTTCTCTCCATTCTTCAGGTCACTGCTTTGTCTTGAGATTAAAATACCGGTAGTCGGACTGCTTATATCAGTTGGGCCAACGACCGGAGATAGAGCCGGGAGAACTTTATCTCTTCTTCTCTTTTTGCAAAGAAAAGGTCTGGTCTTTTGAAACACCCAAAACAACGCTTCAAATACTATTTTAACCACAATACCCATAGTCAGCATCGAGACTGCGAAATTGATGGAAATAATCGCCCAGCCAAAATCATCAGCTTGATGTTCTAATCCAGCTGACGAAGTTACTATTTTCATCCCAAAGGCGCAGAGAAATGCCGTGAGAAGCATAAATTCTGCGATTAAACTGCTCCCGAACTCAAACTTACTCTCATAGGGTCGATAAATTATCAAATAGCCGATAAACACAGCTTGAAGAATCCAGAGAATATTTGTAGCAATCCAAGGCCGTTCGGAGAGTGTAATCACTATAACAACCATAACAAAGGTGCGAGCCATGCTGATTGGAATTTGAAAAAGTTGTAGCTTTTTCTCCGTCCTTAGACCTTGAAATAAGGAGTCAACACGATGAAACTTCTGAATTTCAGCACTATTTTCTGGGTTTATTTTAGAATATCTCCATGCTAATATCAATATCCAAGTCACGAATGCCCCGCAAACTATCACAGAAATTAACGCAACACAGAAATTAGCATCTTCAAACACAGTAGCAAAACTTGCGTAATATAACTGCAAGAGACTGAACCCGAGGTAGAGAGGAAAATTCGATATGAAAATCATCATTACAATGTTCCAAGCAAGGAATCTATCAAGCTTGATTGCGAATTGTGAGAGTTTTAGAGGGACAAAACGTGGTTTCTTGAAAAGTAAGATTATCTTCAAGCCAAACACAAGGCACAATAACAACATCATAGTTGTAAAAGCCTGACAATTATTATAGAAAAAAAACCGGAGAGATATTCTGGAGCTGCAGAACCTTTGATAATGTGACATCTGACAGCTGTTCTTCAGGAGGAATAGGAACAAGGCATATTGGCAAAACAAGATTAGCCGGGTCAATATAAGCTTGCCGGTACAACTCCATAACGTTCTCAGACCAGTCGATGTCCAAGAATTGTAAAATCTGAATAAGATCGGTGATCAATCTAAACATCATAAGAAAAGAAGCTGCGGTCGCACTAGCAATTCCTCCGACACTGCTTGAAAGTACTGACGTGAAAACTTGAGCGGCAGAAGTCAAGTCTGCTGAGGAGCTGGAAACTTGTGATACTGATGAGATTAAATTCTGTTCTGCTTGGGTAAGAGGAGAGGATCCAGCTAGGGCCAGTTCAGCAACCATACTGGGAAGTTCGTATTCGTTCCTGGGATTGGTATTAAAATTTGAGTCCAACGTTAGCTCAACACGAAGAGAAGCTTGATTTGGGATATTCTGCTTGGTTAGAGTCAGATTTAAGGTCGATTGGTCGTAGATGCTCGCAGTGAACAGGGATGGGTCCAGAATTTTGCCTTGGAGAGTTACTTTGAGGACGGTAAGGAAGAAATTTAAGTATTTATTTGCCACAGAAGCGGAAAAAGAGACGAACACCTGTCGAGGATTATCTGCTGAAGCAGCTTTCAGAGTCATACTAAGAGAGGTCTTCAATAAGCAAGCCAGCTCTCCGGTGCTAGGATCGAGTTTTTCGAAGTAATGGCTGACGCAGGAGGTACAGGTAGTTGCATCTGAGCACGTTTTGCAGGGAGCAATACAATCTAACAATTGATTAGATAACTATTATACCCATAAATTGGCTTTTTACCTTCACAACCGATGTTGTCCGCATCAAAGTACATCCCTGCAGGGCAGTTCCCTGAAAATGGATCTTTTAACAATGTGAAACTTGTATTGTTATTTACATTGAGAGCATTCAACATTCGTAGGACCAGTGCACATTTCGCAATATTGAACGCAAGGTTCGCAAGTATTCGTTGAGTCATCTGGAAAATAAGCTTGTGGGCAAGTCGCTAAGCAGGTAGTTGCCAAAGGCGCTGGCTGTTGGTAAAAGCCTGACACGCAACTTTCACAATTGCTATTTCCTGGTCCCGTGCAACCATCGCATGACGTATCACAGAAATCGCAGTATGACAATGAAGCGTCTGCAAAAGTACCGAAAGGACAAGTAGTCACACATGTACCCCACATAGTGAGATAGAGAGCAGGCGAAGTTATTACGCATCCCAAGCAGTGGTTCGAGCCCACAGAAGAGCAACCGCTACACTCAGAACTACAGGCTATATTGTTTATTTAATTCATTCCATTAGATTTAACGAATAAAATGATACCTGTGCATATGCCGTTGTCTATATAATTTCCAGAAGGGCAGTAACAGCTTGATGTATTTGAATTCTTAAGAAATCCGGTTCCACAAGACGCTGAACATGCTCCGTATTGTGACACCTGTCCTGAGGGGCATTGCAAACAGAATTGATTTGTACCGTTGAGAGATATGGCTAATTCACAGCTTGAACATGAAAGCGTACCTAATTTATATAAATAATCCTTTCATACAAATAATTTTACTGTCCATTATATTTCCGTCTTTAGCAATCACAATTTGGCTTAAATATCCATCAAACCCACAGGTCCGATCCCCAAGATATAGCGTATCCGTGGCCGCGTCACTCAATGAAGTTGTGATATCTGTCAGAGATAACGTTCTGGTGGTGCCTTGATATGCTTTGCAAGCAGGTTTCACTCTGTTGCCATACGTTGTGCACATCACTGTAATGTTCATAACTTCCCCTTTTTTTTATTGTAAACCTTTAGACAAATCTACAAATTTTCAAAATTTACCAAGAGGCAAGATGATATTGAGAGATAGCTCGACATCATTGATGTAGAGTGAAAGTTCTGCAGTAGGTTTTATTACAATTCCGAAAACCATGACCTTTGATTCCTATGGTCACATAATCACCGGTTTAATTCAAGCATAGCAGATGGTTCAGAAATTACTGATATTTTTTGAATGATCGGCGCATTGCAAGTAGGAGCGCTTGTGAGTAGAATACGAAAACTTAAAGTCATAGAGTCGTCTTGCTCCAGGAACACAAAATATTGGAGGCGGATATATCTCAGGGCTCTTGCGGTCGTAAAGTGTAAACCGTTACTTATATCCTATTTACAACAAATCAATTAGTCAGCGCCTGCGATTTTTATGAAAAAACTTACTTGTTCCCAGAGTGGGTCATTATGATCAGGATATAGTAAAGATCCAAATTGTCCGTATAATCCATTGTTACTATAATCAGCTACAGAATTTCCTCCATGAGAATCGAGCGGAAGATAAAGTAATAAATCAGAAAGTTTGCCACCAACTTGTTTTTGAGCCATATTTTCGTAAGCGTTAGCAAAAGACAATTGCACTCCTCTCGCCACCGTCATTCCTCTGACTTTTCCACAGAATCCGAGACCATACCCTTGAAATCCGTTCATATAAACCATGTAGCCTGCTGTAGAAAAATCCGCGTACAAGTATTTATTGTCCCAATCCTGCGTATCCGAAAGAATATAATTTGGGACTGAAGGATCGTAAATTCCAGTGAGCTGGTCCTGGGCTTTAAGTGTTGGATTTTCCTTTAGAGAAAGATAGATCCAATACCATTTGTTCAGTGAATAACTGCTGAGAGACGCTGCCTCATAATCATAGCGATGGCTTGGTGGATTTGTAGAGTCTTTGGCTGAATATTTGAAGGAAATGCCTGTCGTAGGATTCAATTCAAGTGACATAACCTTGCTATATTCTGAGGCTGCGTCATTGGTAGGACTAAGTACATAAAAAAAAATCATTATGAATGAGCTTGATGCATTGTATACTCTAATGTGAGTCGCATGATATAGGCTGTGCTTGTAACTGACGCAGATATTTGAATCCAAAGTCCCATTGAAATGCTGTAACCCGCTAAAAAAATTGGTCTCAGTTTTTGAACATAAAGCATTGCTAAATTACTTCCGTCAAATGTCAATACTTGGGAACCTTGAGGAGATATAGTACAGTCATTATAGGTTTCATCTAAGTCCACATATAACCCATTGCAGCTCTGGGATTCTGAATAAACAAATTAAAGATTTGCTGAGCTTCGTTAAACAGTACTTGTGAGATAATAAGTACTCAGAATGAGTAAAATTATCAGTTTTCCCATTGAAGTGAGAGTACAAGAAAGCTTGAGAGTCTAAAAATTTTGAGATCGGATTCTTGAAGCAAATAGTTTAAATAATTTCTTTAAAAACGTATAAGAGAAATAAAAAATTTTATTGGCTTTTCTCACGCAAATGTTTTTATTCTCTCTTCCAGATTTCTGACAGTTCCTTTTTATTAAAGCCTTGAACCCTATAATTATGAAATCAAAAGATTAATTTTCAATTTACGGTGAATTAAAAGAGCGCTCCTAATTACTCAGAACGATTTGCAGAATATTTTCTGTAGCAAGCAAGGCTGCTTTTCAGCACGCCTTTCCATAACAGATTATCCCTTTCTCTCCTTTAGCCTTCAAGTTCGCCCTTCCTTCTCCAGAGTTATATTCAAACGTTTCTAAAGTGCTGCTAACTTTGAAGGAATTGTAATAATTAATTTTTTATTGATGGTATCGCCCAATGGAGGGTATTAGCACTCTTATTGAGGAATTACAGCAAAGAGAATGTCCCGCTCACGTTTATTTCAGAAACCAGGAACTTTTGTATGAATGCGCTTGCTATGATTGGACAGTCTCATGCTGAAATTCTGGATATTATCCATAGATGCTTCTCAAGCAAGAACTTAAACTTACTTTCTGCAATTGAGCTCATCATAACTCCCAAAGGACAAATTACGTAGGAAAAATTTCACAATGGAGATTACCAAAATATAACTCTCCCATTTCCAAACGAAGAATTTGGAATTTAAGCGATGCTATTGTAGGTGATATTTCTGCTCTATTATTACAGCAATATTGCGGATCCTCAGTAGATTCACTCAATTCTAATGCGTGTAATATAATTAATCGAAAAGTTGCTTTCAGAATGTGAAACTGTCAACCCAGCACTGGAGCCGCTCCAAGAAGATAAATTGGCAAACCAAAGGTTTAGTCTCGAATTTCTGAAAATTTTTCTTCACCTGAGCAAAGTATATTAGAGCTTTTATTAGCTCTAAATTGTTGCTTGGCGGTAACTTCTCTTCAATTTCTCGCTCCGATCGAAGATTTATTACAAATTCGCTTCACTCATGAGAGCTGACGTTTAGCTCTGTTTTAATGCATATGGTTCGTAATCTAGACGTCTCTGAGTAAATCAAATTATAATTCGAGTTTGATGGTCTAGTATGCCTCAAGGACATATAAATTTGTAAAATTGACAATAAGAAGTCTACTCCTTCTCTACAATCATTTAGAAGAATGTTATGTATATTTCTTTGTTAGTTCTCTACAAAAGTAATCCAACAGTTTCAAGCTTGTTCGAATTAAGACTATGAACAAAAGAAGTTGATATATATTAAATTTTTTCTTCAGTATCTTTGGCAAGTTTGCTTAAAGTTCTGCCACATCAAGTTGAGTGCTAGGCATATGCTCTCTCTTTTCCAACCAGGGATGTGTAGAGGGATCAGGAAACTCAAGCTCCTCGTATTTAAAAGTGCTTGCCACGTTTTTCATCGTAAGACTCTGTTTTTCGAAATTAATCGAGAATTGAGAACTATTCTCATCTGCAGTAATGCTTTTCCTTATTTTCAGAGGACTAGATTTCCGATCCTCAGCGCAATCAAGGTCTAAAGCCGGCAATACTGGCTCTTCGCTCTTTTCGATTTGTTCAAAGACTTGCTTCTCATCAGAACTTGTATTATGATATTCTGTATCATGAATGGAACAAATTGAATTTATTATTATTGTGCCCGGAGATGACAGTATGTCCGGATTAGATAGACGATTTGAAAGTGATTTTCTGGATCTTCCGACACACAGTGGAGGAGGGATAAGAAAATTATTAGATTCCCTTCTGGATTTAGGTCTTGAAAGCCTCATCCATTCCGTTGCTTTTTGCTCTGTTGCTGAATTCTGAGTCTCTGTTGATATCTTTGGAGAAATCTGGAATTGTATTGTATCACCAATATCATCTACAGTATCCAAAACAGTCTTTTTGAACTTTGCAAATGGTTGGCTAGTAGTTTTTTTGCTGTTCTTCATGTTGTTGCTCTCTTTGGATGACATTATTTCAGCTGCAGGACTGGACGGGTCGGTAGGATATGTATTGTTGATCAAAATTGGAAGAATTTTTTGTCTCCTTCTACTCCTGTTGCATAAACGAGAAGCCCGGATTTTTTTATATACACCAAACAATTCTTCAATTATTTGTTTGCCGGTAACACTCAGAGTCACCATCGATACTCCAAAATTGATGAAAATAATAGCCCAGCCAGCTCTATTAGCTTCGTCTCTTTCGTCAGTTTGTGAAGTTATGATTTTCATTCCAAAGGCACAGAGAAATACCGTGAAAAGCATCGATTCAGCGATTAGGGTACTTGCGAATTCAAATTTACTTGTGTGGGGCCGGTACTTTAGCAAGTAACATAAAAACGCTCCTTGAAGGATACAAAATAGTACAGAAGAAGCCCATGAGCTTTGGGCCATGGCAATCGCTATGATCATGAGTAAAGATACACGAGCCATGCTCAGTGGAATTAGGAAAAACTGGCTCTTTTTCGTCGTTTTAATCCCTTGGAATAGGGAATCAACCCGCTGATACTTTTGCATTTCTTCATTGGTTGCTGTTCTCTTGATTTTAGAATATTTCCAAGCCAATATATGCATCCAAAGCACGAATGCAATGCAGGATGTCGAAGATACCAAAGCGACTAAGAAACTGGCTCCCTCGAATAGGTTTTCGAAGCTTGAATAATAGAGCTGCAAGAGGCTGTATGCAAGGTATAGAGGGTAATTTGAGATGAAGATCTGCATTACAAAATTCCAAGCAAGGAATTTATCAAGCCTGTGTCCAAAACGTGAGATCTTCTCAGGAATGAAACTTGGTTTATTCAGAGTTAGGAATATCTTTAGCCCAATTACGAAGCTAATGAGTAATGTCATGGTGGAGAAAACCTCACAGTTATTGACAAAGAAAAGTGGAGATATTTGCTGGAGCTGCAAAACTTTCGATAGGGTAATATTTGAAAGCTGATCTTGAGGAGGAGTGGGTATAAAGCATACTGGTAATACGAGGTTAGAAGGGTCTATGTAAGCTTGTCGGAATAAGTCCATAACATTTGAAGGCCATTGGATGTCCAAGAATTGCAAGAGCTGGATGAGATCAGTGGTCAATCGAAATTGCATGAGAAAAGAGGATGCAGCTGCACTCGCTATTCCTTCTGCACTACCTGCGAGCACTGTGGTAACAGCTTGAGCAATAGTCTTCATAGCAGCAGATGAGGTCGCTGCCTGAGAAGTAGATGAAATCAAACTTTTTTGTGCCTGAGTGTAAGGATAATACTCAGCCAGCTCTATTTCAGCTGTAGTATTGACTAGCATATACTTGTTCGTAGGACTGTAATTGAATGTTGGGCTTAATTGTAGATTAATTTGAAGAGACGCTAAATTAGGTATGTTGCGTTGGACCAAAAGAGTTAGATTTAAAGTCGATTCATCGTAAATTTTCACCACGAACAACGAAGAGTCCAAGGTCGCCCCTTGAAGTGTCACTTCGAGATTGGAAAGAAAATGATTTAAGTAATTATTCTCCACAGGAGAGGAGAAGGAAATAAAGACTTGTCTCGGATCATTTGAATACTTCATCTTCATAGTGAGGGAAGTCTTAAGCGCACAGATAGGAACTTCAACACCGTGACTAATATTAAGCTTTGTCTCATAAGCTGTTTTGAAAGGACATTCTGATAAGCATTCTTGGTTGAATAGGAATAGCTCACTCTGACAGAGTGTACAATTCTTAGGATCTGGACCGCTGCAAGTGAGACAATTTGAATCGCAGTTGGCACAGATTGCTCCATTGCTGCTATTAGAGTCGTTGCTCGTCGGATAAGTGTAAGGCGGACAGTCCAGCACGCATTGGTAGTTGTAGAGGAGAAGCGGACTTTCACAGGATAAGCAGCCTTTATCATCACAAACGTCACAGTCGTTGGGGCAACTCATGCAATTTCCTGAAAGCAGATCAAAATATGTTCGTTGTGGACAGGAATTCGTTGTGGACAGGAATTCGTAGTGCATTCAGCAAAAGAAGGCCCTGTACAACTCAGACAATTAACCGAACACGGCTTGCAGGTTTTTGTGGTGGTATCTGGATAGTAGCCAGAAGTGCACGATAGAAGGCATTGGTTTCCGCTGAAACTTGGCTGTAGATAATAGTTGTTGATACAAGAGGTACAGGAAGTCGCGTTTGAGCAAGTAGCACAAGAATTATTGCAGCCTAATTATCAGTCATTTGTTTGGTTAAAATAATTTGTTGTTTACTTGTGCATGTTAAAGTGTCTTCATTAGGGTATGAACCTAGCGGACAGTCCTCTTTGAAAACGCATGTAGATGGCGGATTGAAAAAATATCTTTGCTTGCATTGAGTGCATTCCATATTTGTGGGACCTGTACAGACATCACACGATGGATCACAAAGCTGACAAGTGTAAGATGTATTATCCTGAAACGTAGATTGCGGGCAGCTTCCTGGAAGTACGCATGTTGTTGGAGGATAATAAATATAGCCTTGTTTGCACTGAGAACATTCCGTATTTGCAGGGCCAGTACATACTTCACATAATGGATCACAAGATTCACAAGTATTCTTGGTATTATCTTTGAAATAAGACTGTGGGCAGGTCGTCAAGCAAGTGCTAATAGAAGGAGCTGGCTGCTTGTAATAACCAATATTACACCCTCCAGAGCAGTTGCTGTTGCCAGGCCCTGAGCAACCAAGGCAAGAAATATCACAAGCAGCACAGTATAAGAAAGAAGACACTAAATTGCTGCCAAGAGGGCAAGAATCCAAGCATGACCCTTCCGGTGAGAGATAGCTAAAGGTTGAAGTTGTGTTGCATGACAAGCAACCATTAGAGGATGAAGAAGAGCAACCACCGCCGCAACTAGAACTGCAAGCTATTTGTTTTAATAAATAATGAGTTCACATATAGAAATAAATAAACTTACCCGAGCAGGTATTTCCATTGATATAATATCCAGAAGGACAATAACACTGCTTCGATATTGCATTATAGAGAAATCCGGGCCCACAAGTTGTGACGCAAGTTCCGTTTAGTAACATTTGTGACGAAGGACATTGCAAGCAGAATTGGCTAGAACTGTCAATCGACACGACAAACTGACAACTATCAGATGAAAGCGGAACTAAATCATATGAGTTTTTTTCCCACCAGGTAAAAAATTTTACCATCAATGAGGTTTCCGTCTTTGGCGATTATGATATGGCTCAAATATCCATCAAATCCACAGTTTGCATCTCCAATAAATATCTTATCTGATGATGTCTCATTTACTGAGGATGCAATATCGGTCAGTAATAAATTTTTGCTGCCACCTTGATATGCCTTGCATGCTGGACTTACTCTATTCCCATAAGTTGTGCACATTATGACGATCCTTTGGATTTGTCCTATTTAGTTGAGGTACTTTGAGAACAAATTTAAGTTTTTTGAAGATTTTACCAAGAGGCAGGTTTATATTGAGAGATTGCGCAACACCATTAATGTAGAGCAGCAGCGATTTTGTTGAAGTAACCACAATTCCAAAGGTTTTCGTATTACTTTCCTTTATTCGTGATAGATTTATTTAATTTAATGAATTCATCAAATCTTACTGATAACTTTTGGATGATAGGAGCATTGCAGCTCGGAGCGCTGGTTAGCAAGATATTAAAACTGATCGTTACAGAATCGTCAGGGCCGAGAAACTCAAAGTTTGGAAGCTGGATATACTTTGGTATTCCCTCAGCTTTAAAATGTAATCCATTGCTCAGTTCCTATTTACAAAGAAAATTACTTGTCAACGATTAAGGTTCCAAATAAAAACTAACTTGTTCCCAGATTGGATCATTTTGATCGGGACCTAATGAAGATCCCATTGTACCGTCCAATCGGTTGCTGCTATAATCTACCGCTAGTTGCCCTGTTTGAGAATTGAGTGGAAGATAAAGCAGTAAGGAGTCAAGGCGTGCGCCCTCCTGCCTCTGAGCGAGGTAATCATAAGCTTCGGTAAAGGAAAGGCTCACTCCAGTAGCTACGGCAATTCCTCTAAGTTTTCCACAAAATCCTCGAGCATATCCGCGAAATCCGTTAACAAAAACCATGAAACCACTTGAAGAAAAATCTGCCGGTGAATATTGCTCGTCCCAGCCATGAGAAATCGATACAATAAAATTTGCAGTGGCGGGATCATAAATTCCTGCTCTCTGACTTTTGACAGTGAGCCATGAGGTTGATTGTCGAGTAGTGTAAACCCAATACCATTTGTTCAGGGAATACGTGCTGAGAGATGCAATCTCATAATTATAACGAGAACTTGGTGGAGAATAGTAGTTGTCTCTTGCTGCAAACTTAATGGAAATTCCTGTGGTTGGAGCCAGCTCCAGTGACACGATTTTGCCGTTCTTTGAGCTAATATCATTCACAGAACTAGAATTATCAGTAAGTGGCATGAAGCTTGAAAGTTTTAAAGAGCTATAGTTTACTCTAGTGTCATTCGCATGATATAAGCTGTATTGGTAATGTAAGTTGAAATTTGAATCCAGATTCCCATAGAGAAGCTGTTTCCCTCTTGAAAAAATTAGCAGCATTTTATTTCAATGAGAGCCATGTCGAGATTACTGCCGTCAAATGTCATTGCTTGGTAGCCTTGAGGAGATTGAGTGCAGTCGTTATATGTCGCTTCCAATTTCGCATATCGTCCGTAAGGCGTTTGAGAATCTTAAATTCAAAACAGTCACATGAATCAGCTTGCCGAGGTTTACTTGCAAGAAAACAAAAGCTGAAAATAAGGAGGGTTATCATTCTTTTCATTGCGATCTTTTGTAAGATACCTTTTTGAGTGATTATTAAATGATTTCAGAAAGTTTTAGTTTCAAAAAGATTTTTCTAAAACCGATTCATCGGAACATACTTTTTTCGTTCTCTAAAGGCTTTGTTCTCTTAGGTTACACGATTAGATCGATAAATAAGATTGATTATTCACAGCCGTAATAAATATTCTGAATCCAAATGCTGAGTAGAATAAAAGTTAGAATTAATTCTTCCATCGGGGTTCTAAATTGTTAGGTCGGATATTAAGAACATCGAAAAAAGTTATCGAACTACAGAATCCTGTCAAAGAAGATAATTACTTAATAATTCTTCTCCTGTCTTTGTACGTATGCTTTTGGATTTGAGGCTGGATCCAAGGATCCGCTACCTAACAACCACTTTTTGAAAGAATCTTCCTAAGATGGCATAATCAGAAAATTGGATTCTCACACTCAGTTTCTGTCTGACAATAATTTCCTTACTCAGTTTAACTTGCCTACCAGCGATTAACAACGTGAGCCACTTTAGGTCTTCACACTCGAATCCAAATTGTATCGAACATTCCTGCGCTTTGAGCATTGATTACTTTAATCGGAATGTTTATAGAGTGAGCATCTAGCCAAACCAGAAAGTTTCGAACATAATCTGGCTGGTGGCTAACATTAGAACAATTTCCTTTGATTCTCTTGCCTCCAATAACAGATGAACTCATGTTTTTCTGAAAACAACCAGAATCTACTATTCTATGTCATTAACATTGAAATAATAGATTATTTAAAGCCTATATAAAGGGAAATTGTCCCATCATTGAAGAACTTAATTCAGATGGAGATCTATATTCTCAGGCAAGTGAGGTTGTTTGATAAGAGGTTCTAATTAAGAAGAAAAGGATTAGAATATAGCAATTTTATAACTGATAGTTGGTAAGATTGAATTCCAAAGAATTGTAACTGAGTCAACCATTTCAAATTTGAGAAAATTTTATGCCTCCTCCGAAGAAGGAGGAGGCACATTATGCACCTTATTGAAACTTCCTTTTGGTATAGTCTTGGACTCATAGAAAAGCCAATGAATTCATTGAAAAGACGGGAAAATACCTTCAGAGATAAAGCAGCGTCAGGGAGCTCTGGGAATCACTTCTGAGAATGACACCCAAAGTCGATCAAAACTAGAATCATTTTAGTAAATAAAGGATTAGCATGGTTGCTTGAAGAGAAGCATAATATTTCGATAGTATTTAAATCGTCGATGATTTAGCAAGATAAGAATTGTGTTATGAGACCTTAAGTAGAGAGAACATCATTACGTTTTCATAAACAGGAGAAAGAATTGTTAGGGGTTCGGAAAAGAAAACTGCAAGAAAATAAATAAAAAACCGTTAGCAACAAATAAAATAACAATTCACTCTGACACTCACAAAAGTGATACCGTATTGTTTTGAACTAAGAAACAGCCCAGATTAAAAGATTATTGTTCAAGGAGTGTTTGTGAGTCTTAATTCTAAGCAAGACACGATTCAGAATACCCGACTGCTCACTTGGAACAGACGAAAATTCTTTGTATTATGAGTCTCGAAAAAATTGATAACATGTAAAGCTAGTGCTGATCTACGTTTCGTTTAGGGCATAGTTATCATTTTGAGTCAGAAGCTTTCAAGATAAGAGTTTATAGCATGAAGGGGAAGAGAACTTAGAGTCTGGTTTGGAAATTTGATTAGCCTTCTTATCTGATATTTGTTGACGTTAGTCCGAATTTTGTCGTTAGCGGGAAAACTTTTCGACTTCCAAATTCATAAGCTCTTTCTTAAACCCTCCGAGCGATACATCACTGCATAATTTCTGGAGGCCACCAGAACTAACCTGAAACTAAATCATACTTGCTCTTCCAAATTTCGTTTCGAATTGAGCTCTTGACAAAACGTCACAGAGCAGAGCTTTTTCTATTCAGCACAGAAAAATTGTGTAAGAATTTGAATTTCTTTGGAAAAAAATTCACCATAAAATTTGTTTTTGAATTTTAAATTTCTAAATACACAAAAAAAGAGAACAGAAACATAGTCGTGTTCCGATTCTCAATCAAGGCCATGCTTAACCCCAGTCCCACGAAGACAAATTTAGAGTTGAGAGCCCATCAACTTAGTCCTTATTTAACTAGCATAGGGGTTATAACAACCCTTCTCAAATAACTCTATCGCTTCGGAATAAACGATATTGAGATTATGCACGGCATATTTTAAGATGGATTATTCTCAGACAAAAGAATGCTTGAATAAGTTTTTTGGCAGGAAAACACTCCTTTAGTCTATATGCCAACTCACAATACCAGACTGTCGTGGTTTTTGCACATCGAGGTTTGATTTTTTTGGTTGAATAAATAGAATTGGATTGGACACATCCATAACCTTGGCAATCTCTAAATTCCAATAACGCTAATTGTCTGCAGATTTTGAGCTTGCCCATGTCAATGGCTCTCTCTAGACAAAGCTAACCTGTTGTCACTAATTTAGAACCGAGGCAAGTTTAGAATGCTATGAACTGACTCTTCGAATTCCTACAACGAACATTTGTTGGGAGTGAGTTAACGATCAATACCTTTTAATTGGGTATAATTCTCTCGTCATATTCCGATTTCTTCTATTCTCTTATTCTAACGGTTTTAACGTTGCATTTCTCACATTTATTTCATAGAATAACATTCTGGAAACTCTGTAGCGCAATTGTTTGTTCCCATTTGTTGCAATCAGTTCTCAACTTCCTATTTTGAGACTTCAGTAGCTTCGCAAAAAATTAGCTATTTTTCCTTTTTCGAAATTCTGTTCAGTAATTGCCGCTGAAGTAATAAGATCACGACGGAAGATATTTTAAAGCAAGACGTTAATTTTTAAAAATCGTATGGAAAGTATGCTGTCACTTCAGGCCAACTGACGGAGTATTTTCAGATATATTACAACTAATCGCCTTGCATGAAAATATTTTCAATTTCCTTCGCTCAGTCTGAATTCATCGAAATTATTTTCCCGATATTTTAAGGTAAGTCTTATATTAAACCCGGGTAACTCAAAATATTCATATATAATTTGCCATTTTGCCTTTGAAAAAAATTTGCCTTCTCTTGACTACACGAGTTCTCTCTTACAATGAGCCTTGATAATACCGAACCCATACAGAGCGAAAGTAATTTAATTTTCGTCTACGGGTCTTTGAGGAAAGGTTTTCCAAATCATTATTTCCTGGAGCAAGAATGCCAATTCATCGGCCTTGCAAAATCAGTGGAGAAATACTCAATGACTGCGAATGAATTTATCGTGCGCTTTGGAGCAAAGAGGGCGATTCCATTTGTGAGTAAAGAACCTGAAACGGAAATCATGGGTGAAATTTATGATGTTCCGAACAACGTGCTGAAGCTGTTGGATTTACTTGAAAAGCACCCTTATTGGTACAAGAGAGAACAGGTCGACCTTGAACTGGTTGATCAGAAAG
>ENA-UOTZ01001524-UOTZ01001524.1-compost-metagenome-genome-assembly--contig:-NODE-1524-length-15448-cov-21.410188_pt1 | contig 15448 bp, 7 predicted proteins | sample MGYA00238144_ERZ746983 | MGnify/ENA primary metagenome ERZ746983 (study PRJEB28759, sample SAMN06268863) | compost metagenome | isolation source: single cell | place: USA: California, Emeryville, Joint...
TTTAAAGGAAAAATCTATTCGAAAATTTTATCGTTTCTCTTTAGTAAGGATTGACGTTGGTTTGCAATATTTCTCAAGCTGAAAAACAAAATTACAGTTGAAATTATTGATAAAGAATTATTGATAAAGAATTATTAGAAGCTCTTCTAAATCTATTCGGATCTGAGCCTAAAAGCTTGTCGAAAAAACTACCAGATTCGACAGAACTAAGGCTAAAGCAAGGTATAGAATAGCAGTGAAATGCGGGAATTCTCTCTCAGTCACTGAACTACTCAATTTTATTCGAGTGATGAAACCCATGCTATTATGCTCAAAGTTCATTGCTTGTATTTTCTCTCTGTTTCATTACCAGCTTATAATAAAAGTGCTATAAAAGTGTTAATTGAAGCGGATCTTTCTTAGGAAGTTGACCACGAAAGATGCTACTCTAAAATAGCACTGACGACTTAAATAATGGAAATTTCTCTCAGAGAAGCGATTCCAATCAATTAGCAGAATTTTTCTTCCTGAAAAATTATTTCGAAGCGTAGAGCCACTGCGTGGTGGCATTCCGTGCAAGTATTCAGATCTATGCTGATCAACATGACGATTCAAGAATTCCTGAGTATATGTGACGAATTTAAGCTCGAAAAATTATATTCACACTTCATTACTCGCTAACCTATCTTCTGTGGAAGAAAAATCGTAGATTATTGGGGAAAAATAACTATAGAGTATGATCCTTTGGATTAAGAAACCTCGTCTTTTTGAAAGGAGGTCATTACAACTTTGTAAGTATAGCAGTCGCTATTCCAATCAACCGATATAACCACAGTTTTGTGTTTAGATAACTGTATACTGATTGTTACGTTCGCTCAACCTCATTTAGCTTTATATTCATAATAGATGACGAATATTTAACGTTAAATATCGCGTCTTATCCATTTTCTGTCACCTCTTCGATTACATGCTCCCATCAAATCAAGCACCAATCCCTATTTTTTCCCTGTATCATTGAGTATGCCATGATAAGATAAGATATAGAGATATATCAACTCTAATTGCTGGCAATTTATAATAATTCAACAGCAAAAGTATTTCTATGCTAATTTTCTCGTGCGGAAGGCTTTAAAGACTATAATTTCCAGAAAATTCTGTTTGTTCTAGCATTTACCGCTTTCGGGTTAAATTACACCCAGAGCTGCTCACAGAGCAAGACAACAACAATTCATTGCTCTTTAATATAATTTTGAATGGAACTAAATTTATAGAGACTTTGAGAGATCCTATTTGGTTTCGATTTGAATTGATTAAAGCAAACCTCATTCTCTCAACGAACGTAAAATAAAATTATTCTGACAAACGAACAAAACGGCCAGAAATCACAATTTGGCTCTACACAAAAACCATGTATGAGAAATATGAGAGCAGAGACGGTCACTCATTCGAAAAAACATGACAATCCAATGCTATTACATGAAAAGTTTAATCAATCCTATTATCTGTTTTGAAAACGCCCTTACACATTCGATCTTTCTACTACCTTGACTGCTCATCAGCACTTCAATACTGAAAACCTGACTGACCTATGGACAGTCCAATTGAAATAGCTGAGAGAGTTTTGAACATAACGCAAGCTTTTTCGGAAAGAAACTCCTGAATTAATTTTGTGTCTATTTAAATTCAGCTTCATGATATAATAATCCAATTTTTAATTTCATATGGGAAATGGGATTTGCTGCGTAAGCCGTGGTGACAAGAGCTCACCTGACGGTACCTCGAGCAGCAAGGGTCAGGAAAAGCTCTATTTTGTCAAACAAGCGGAGGGGAAAGGCAGCACCCACACAGCCTACGAGCCAACAGAAGCTTCTCGAGCGAAAACGATACCTGATATCGGAGACCCTAATGAGAGTTTGTCTCATGGCTCTGACTCAGATGATCCGACCTCTAATTTGAATAAAAAATCGAAGGAGAAGCAGAAGAAGAGCGGAAAAACCCAAGAAAAAGACAAAACAAGAAGAGAATTTAATTTTCAGCTGAAACTCCCAACCAGCAACCAAACGGGAGGTGAATGCCTCGACGACTCAACGAAGCAGGATGAACAAGACCGCATCCTACTCCGAACCAGGAATCACGACTCTCCAAAGACCAATAGCGTTATCGAAAACTCACAGCTCGAAAAGTCCTCGAAGGTAGAATTGGTGGAACCTGTAGTGGGCAATACCCAGGAAGCGGATCTTGTAAAGAGTGAAAATCCTGAGTCTTCAATGCCGAAGCCCGAGGTTCAAGAGGACGATCAAGCCATGGTGGATGTTGATCCACCTCAATGTAACCCAGAAGACGCTCTTGAAGAAATGATTGAGCCGATCCCTGCCCAATCAGACTGCACTGAAGTGCTCGAACCGAAAGAAGAAGAGCTTAAGGCTGTTGCATCGAATGTAGAGGATAAACAACCTGCGAATGAAAATCAGGAAGAAATTATTCCTCAAGACAACGTCGAGGAAGTGAAAAACGAACCAAAGCTTAATGAAAACGCTGAAGAGAAGGAAATTGCCGTCACAATCTTAGCCGAAGCTGAAGATAAGCCTGTTCAGAAGGAAGAGGAGAGCGCCACCCAAAAGGAAGCAGAGTCCGATAAAACTGAAGCTCCAAGCCAGACTAATAATCAAAACAACGAAGTCCAGACGACCACAGAATCCACCACTAAGACTGAAGAGACTGAAACTCAAAAAGAGGCCGTTTCTATTTCTAATGAGGTTCAAGAGAAATCTGAACCTGAAACAAAAGTTGATGAGCCAAAAGTCGACTCTCCACAAAAAACCGAACCAAACCAGGACAAAGAAGAAGGGAAATCTCCAACTGAAGGCCCAAGATCAAGCAGAAACAGCAGAAAAACAAAAACAATGCAACCAAAAGTGAAATATACGGTTCAATACATCCCAAAAGCCACTGAAACCAAAACCGAGGAGAAACCCACTACTCCAACAACTGAAAATCAAGAAACGCTTTCACCAACTAGAAAATCCGGCAAGTTAGTCTCTGCTCTGAAAAGTCCTCAGAATAGTATAACAAAGACTAATAAAGAAGTTTCCTTTGCAATGGCTGAAAAAGATTCCGAAAACGCGACAGATTCTAACTCGATGCTCAACAATAAGAACTTGGAGGTCTATCATCAGCTTGATGATCTCACCGCAGGCCTGAAATTCGATAAGAAATGGGTTCAAGAGCTCAAGGATACCGTCCCTGAGCCTTCCGACACTCCAAAGAAAATCTCTCAGCTTAAATTTTCCAATGAAGAAAATAAAATGGAAGATGGTCAACGCCTCAGCGAGAAGTTCGATGTGGGAACCCCAGACTCAAGAAACGCTGATTTTAGAACTTCGGTCGATTCGGAGACGATAATTAGCGACAACTCTCAGACTCCAAGATCTAGCTACATCTCTGCGACGTCAAGCAGATCTAATTTGAATGAGGATGAAGAGAGACCGTCTAAAAAGAAGAGACATTTCAGAAAATATGCAACAATGAAAAAATAAAACGGTACAAATTGCTCCGTATTATTAGTAATTTGAGGTTTTTATACTTTCACTTTGTGTGCTAGAAAGCTTTTTGATTTAATATTAGTATCATTAGGGTTTTAGCGAGTGGAAGTTTAAAAACAGAGCGATGCTGTTTATTAGCTATTATTGAATATCATAACATGAGATTTCCTCAACTATTAGGGTGGTTATTCTCAAGTTTCGCAGAGTAATTCTAACTGAATTTCTATTTAAACGGGAAGCTTCGTTAAAGAGAAATACTCCCTTGAACTCATAGAGGCAGACGAGAAAAGCAGTGTTGGATTGTAGTGGAAAACAATAGCTACCTCTTGAATCAAAATAATTGTTTCTTCGAAATATGTACATCAACTAGTCCAAAACTTATGTTGAAAAAACTACTCGGTATCGTATTGGCAACACCTGCATCCAAATTTAGAGATATACAAACTTCATGATTAATTCACTCAAGGATAAAGAATTTTAAAGTTGCTTTGAGGTCACACTTCAATATTTCTTACTAACAGAATATTATTGAATGATTGAAGTAACCACAATTTACAGAGGATGAAATTACTAAAGGTTCATCTGCTGGCTTCCCAAAAAATGTTATCACATCAAGAGATAATCTCCTTGGTCACATAATTGCGAAGGTGCAAGGAACATTTGAAGACTACAACCTGCTTTGACCATCCTTCAGCAACTGGTCGAAAATTCAGCCACCGAGAGTTATAATTACTGAGTCAAAATGACGCAAAACTTAGTAGATCTAATCAGTTATAATCAGTCATACTAATCAATCAACAAGTGATGTTTGCACAATTTCGTCCAAAAAAACCCCAATAAGTAAAATGGATAATGTTTCAAATTATCCGTGCTCGAATCAGTAGCTGAGTTTAAATCTATGCTTACCAAGTAAATTGCCGCCTTAAAATATTCACTTTGTCAGTAAACGAGTCTCGGTCAGTATCTTATATTACAGTATCCGCTAGTTAAAAGAAGGCCTGAAATTTTGACACCTACTGTCTCTACGCAATCAATTACCCTTTCCAATCTGCCGCAGCCACTCTCACGGTCCTAAAAAACTTAGAGTTTTGTAACTTCACCCTTGCATATTTTTTCCGTATTATCAATTAGACATTCACACTTATGGAGTAACAATAGATAACACAAAGCAACTCTTTTAACAAACCATTATAAGGAGTATATTAGTACTCCCAAAAGGAGAGAGATATACACATAAACCATCTAGCTGAATTAGTATGAATTCTTATATATTTTCTATAGATCGCCTGCAAATCGGACAGGAATCGTGCTGTTTCAGCCACTGCGCCACGCAATCTTTATGATAATCATGATTACAAGGGAGTTTCACGAGATTATCTCCAAACTTGTAATCAAACTGACAAATCGAGCATTCACTGCCCACCTTGTATTGGTTGGGCTCTCCATATTTCACCTCGGGCAATCTCTCTATCGCGCTGGTCGACGCAGGCGGCCTGGCATCCGAGGACGTTCCCGAGAAAAAATTCTCGATTATTTCGCTGAGATCCGGGCTTTCTGATAGCGATGAATTACCGAATGCAAAAATAATAAAAGGAAACTGCGACGAGTTGATCGCGCTCGAGAAGTTATGGCCTTCGTCCATCTGCGAGCTCCAATCCGCCTCATCGACCTCGCCTTCACTGGTAATATTCTGCATGCTTTGGAATAACCTATTGACGATATGAGCCAATCGCACCAATCTCGAAATGTGGTTAGTGATGGTCCTCTGCGGACTGTTGCCAGACTCACCACTACGGTCACGCTGTCCCGCCTCTGTATTACGGTTCCGGTCTTCATCCGGCGCGAGATGAATCACAGGAATTACGGTCTCGGACAGCAAAGATCCATCGACCCTTCGGGTCGTTCTTCTGAGGAAAGTCACTGTAAAAACTTCCGAATTATTATCTCCTTGCTGGGCGCGCGTCGTGGTTATTCTGTTTTGCATTGACAGATTAAATGATCTGGAAATAGGTGAAATATATTCAGTAGATTGAGGATGAGTGGGCGTTGGTGTCAGATTTGACGTGTTGTAAAGCGAGCGACATGTCTTTCTGCAGAAGGGACATGGACCTTCTTGCGCTTCGAAGTCCTGGTGGCCAAATACGCGTCGACATGCGTCACACCATAATTTATTTCTGATATTGAAAGCTCTAGGGACCGAATGGAGGACCGTCGGCTCGATCTCAACATCAGTCATGCTGGAGAGATCATCAAGGTAGTCTTGATGGTAATTTCCTTGATCTGGATAAGCGTTCATGAGGATTTCTCTTTGCTTTTTTTTTTAAAAAAAATAGGTATGCGTGTTCGAACTCAGACAGCTTTAAACCCTTCACTGATTTGATTTAAACTGAAATCGAATGCTGATATCAATTAAAATTCTTAAATTTCTTTTCTTAAAATTTGCATTCAGTATTACGGGGTTAACGCGTTTGTAGAAAACAAAATCAGTATAGCTACTCAAATTCACAATCTTGAGAAAACCTGGGTTAAATTGATTTTGCTCTGGACTAACAAGTTGAAAAGGATGAAAATGCATAAATTCATTACAAATTGTATGGATGCTGTGAACCGAGCCAGAAAATCTGTACTAACTAGGATAAGTTAGCGACAGAGTATGCTAGGAAGGAAACAATTAAAACAAGATAATTTTAACAGAAACACTTTTTTAAAGTTTCTAGATGCCAGAATCGGACCCAAAAGCGTCTTTAGAATAAAATATGCTGCGTTTTCTTAGGTTATAGGTTGGCCTTCATTACCAATCCTTCATAAACCTCCAGAGAAGGTGAGGTCCTTTTGTCTGTACTACTGTCAAAAGTATATTGAAATTAAATGTGATTTTTTTTGCACAATAGGGAGAGCAAAAGTTGACATATGGCTCACAGCTTTAGAATTTAATTTCCGCTCAATTTCGATTTTATTATTCCGAGGTGGACAGTGGACTTGCCATTGATGAAATAGTGCGCATTCTAAATTGTTAATATAGCAATCTGCCCCCACATGTTACCTAGTAACCTTTTAAACATGACAGATTTTCCAACTTGCGACAGATAACGGTATAAAACCTATCGTTTTCACTTAACCATTCTTATTTTGCCTCCGAATTGTCAAGAAATAGGAGATATATTATTTTTTCTTTTAGTTATTTGGTGCTCTCAGTTTCTTTAGCTCTCAACAGTAGATTCAGTTGTCTCTCAAATAATTTCAATGTAATTTTTTCATTGATGATTTAGATAGATTTTACTAGAAATAGACGACTCCTACAACTTCGCTGCGAACAAATCATTGCGGAAACACTCATAGCATTTAATTTGTCTTTTCAAGCTGTCAATCGACTCCTTGAGCTGAGTCGCCAATCTAAATTGAGCTGTCTGATCAATTTCCTTGAGCAAATCAGTTGCTTTCTTCAAATAGTCCTCAAGATCCTCTCCATGAGGGAAGAGGTTATCATAGAACTCTCCTGCGTATTCAGGACGGTTATCCTGGAATACCCCCACCACAACCTTGAAGAAGTCTTCTCCAAAGCGCTTGAGCTCTTCGCTATTGCATCCTGCATAGAAACCTCTCATAGACGTCCCGCTCATATGTACTGACAGCTCCCCTTGCTTCTGATAATTCTTCCACCATTTATCCTTTTCTTCTGAAGGAACACGCATGGCTTCAAATTCCACAGCGAATTTCTTCGCAGTATCAGACGGATCTTTCTCCTTCATCAGCTCGAAGAGTCTCGTCTTCGTTTGCTCATCAAATTTCTTCGATTTATATACTCTTCGGAGAATCGACCACGAATTTGCAAGACCCAGCTTGTAGCTACTAAGCGTCGGGTGTTTTCCTTCAAGCCATTGCACCATCTGCTCCAAATGATAATCGTTCGTGGCAAAGGTAACGAGCTCGTTCAAGAGAAGGGTCGTTCGATTTTTGTTCGATGGGTCAGTCTGGAGCAACAAGTTATAAATCAGAGTGTATAATTTGAACTTGAGGAGGTCACGGGCTTTCTTTGGTGCGAAGCTTCCAATGGAAGTTGATGTGAATTGAAGGATATTCAGCAAATTAACATCTGAAGGTTCGTCGAAAATAGCGTTTGCAGCGACGTCCACGAAGCTAAGGGCTGAGAGATGACCATCACGGACCATATCCCAAAGGGCTCTCCAAACAATGGCTCTGGTGAATTCATCAGGGATGATTTTTAGATTCTGCTTGAGGAAATTCAATGAAGTTGGGTCAATTCTAATTTTCACGAAAGCTTCGTCCTCGTAGTTCAGGAGAATAGCCCTGGTACCTTTGGTACCGTCATATTCGACGACAGTCTCTGCTTTAGGCTCGATCATCGTGTCAATGACCTGAACTACCTCGGCATTCGCGTTGAAAAGCGCGATCTTCAATTTATGGACTCTCAAGGTTGGATGGTCCTCTCTAGCGGCCGCCTGCTTCACTATGATTTTTTCAGTGGGAGATGTTTTCGAAGGGTCCCACACTGGCTCCAATTCGTTCAAGCCAGCGGTCTGCAGCCACATCTTCTGCCATTCCCCCAAGTCGCTAGGATATGAAGGATTCAGAGGCTTGTAGTTCGCTTGCAGCGAGCCAATGAAATCGTTGAGAGTAGTATTCTTCCATTCGTACTTATGGAAGTACTCTTTCATTGATTTAGAGAAGGCCTCCTCACCAATGATCTTAAGGATTTGTTTCATAGTCGCAGCGCCTTTTGAATAGGTAATACCATCGAAGATGACCTCTGCCTTTGCTGTATCTACGACCTCGCCGGAGATAGGATGAGTTGTAGAGAGCTGGTCTTGGCGATAACCCCACCACTTTCGGCGGAAGAATTCAAGCATTGGCTCTACCAATTTGACTCTGGTGAGTTTCGGTCTGACTTTTTCCATTGAAAGGAAACTGATAAAGTCCGCGAATGACTCGTTAAGCCACAGATCATTCCACCATTTCATCGTGACCAAGTCTCCGAACCACATATGCGCAAGCTCGTGTAAGGTAGTTCTTGCACGGTTAGTTCGTTGCTGGAGAGTGACATCGTCTCTGAAGACCAATCTGTCGTTGAATGTCACGGCTCCTGGGTTTTCCATAGCACCTGCGTTATATTCAGGACAGTAAATGAAATCATATTTCGTGAAAGGATATGGATACCCGAAGAACTCCTCATAGAATCGCATACCTTCGTTGTTGATCTCAACGATTTCATCTGCCTGCTCCTTGAGATATTTATAAAGTGATTCTCTGCAATAGAGCGAGGTGGGGATGTTCTTGTAGGTATGTTCGGCTTTAATAACACTGTAAGGCCCACCGATGACGACAAACAGATAGCTAGAGATTCGCTTGGTAGGAGCAAAGGCCCACAGTTTGATTTCTTTATCCTCTGATTGGATTCCGAATGCAGAATGCTTCAGATTCGCTGATTCGTCAGCGAGGTGAACTTCATTCGAGATGATTTGCCAGTCTGCCGGAGCAGCGACCGAAAGCTTCCAGCTTGCCTTGAGATCGGGTTGATCGAAGCATGGGAAGGCTTTGTTCGCGTGATACGGCTCGGAGTTAGAGTAAACGTATTGCTTGCCATCCGTGTCAGTAAAGGTGTGCAAACCATTACCATCGGTGACGTAAGCGTTTTTGAAATGAATGATGACGGTGTTTTTGCCGACTTTGAGGTGGGATTCTGGGATTGAGAGGAAACGGTCGTCTCTGAGGTGAGCGTAGTTATCCTTGTTCTCGAGTGCGGTTTCGTTGATGGTCAGATGGGTGATAGATGAGACGGCAGCGTCCACGAAAAGCGAAGAGGAGACTGAAGTTAGATTGAAGGTAATTTTCGTAATTCCAGAGTATTCTGGGCCTTTGAGGAGGTGAAGGTAGAGGTCATAGGTGAGCTCGCTGGCTTCGTCAGGTGCAAAGAGAGCGAAACGCTGCTTTGCTTGGTTTTCGGTCAAAGATTTAAGAAAGACTGACATTCTAACAATTTGATTAATCGATTATTACTCTAGAATATGGATATGAGATTAGAATGTATCTTAGACTGTTCTTTTTAATTAAAACGTGGTTAGTTAATGCTCAAGCGAACTTAGTACAGCCTGGATTCGTTGCCAAAGAGCTCTCAGGAAATGCCTTCATAGATGCTAAAATTTCTTGAAAACGGCGACCATCAACAAATTTTTGACGAGGAAAATGTGGTTCCTCGAAGTTACGATATCACTACCAGGTAACATACCAAGCATCGTCATTACATAGTGATAGATTCATTTGGATGGTTCCTGGAGTGATATTTCGTGTGAAAGTGATCAACACCTAATTCTATGAAAAACTGAAGTTGTTGGGAAAGTTTGACTGCTGTACAACAATCTTCAAATACCTTCAGCAAACTATTTACATATTGTTATAGTTTGATTCCGTGTTAATGAGGAAGGCGTGTATTGGGAAAAGGGCTTAAAGCTCTCTCTTCTTTTTTTTTTTGGTTGAGTTTTCTTTAAAGATTTCCTTCGGCAATCATTAGCTTTGAGCTTAGGAGATAGTCTCAATTTTCTTGGTATAAAAATTACCAGGTTTACTTCCCTCTCACTCAAAGCTTTTCATTGTTAATGTCACTCTTCAAATGATGGTGTAGAATTCTTCTTTGAGGGAAAAAAAGGAAAAATATTTCAGAACCCATCATCTCCAACCGAATCAATAAAATGGTTTCCATGCCTCAACTCTTAGTACTCTAACAGCATCGATAACCGAGTTTTTCGTGATCTCCTGAGTAGATTTCGAATTCACTTAGATATTACTCTCTAACAGATTATATCCATCATTTTTCTTCCTTCAGACCTTCTTTCTGTTTAATTTTTCGTTTGAATTGGATACTTCAATTCATCACCTAGCTAGGATCCTCCGAATTCTCGAAAAACCTCATTGCTGCGAATCCACGGCGACTAAATTGGATTTCATGCAACGCAAATAAACATGCAAAGTCTGCATCTTCTTACATTTCTTTCAGATTGTGACATAATCTTCACCAAAATGTAGAATTTGTAGTGAAATTTGCCTTATGCCTCTTTTCGTCATATGCCCCTGTACAGCTCACAAACCTCGAAAACATTTTGACTAAAATAGATTTATAAAATTTAACGTCTTTTTCAAGAATCCAAAACATCATCTTACATCAGAAACTCATTTTTTCTTCAAATATATTGAAAGCCAACGCACCATCCTAGTTCAAATTGATTATTGGAAACGAAGGGTGAATACATGACACAGTCATTGCTTTAATTGCGAGAAAATTTCACTTTAATTTCAATCGCCTATAAAGAACCCTACAGATTAGTCGGCTACAGGTAGTTAGAAACAGTTTTCTATCATTAGGTCCTTATTCCTGGGAAAAAAAAGCCCACAAAGCCAATGCATTTCTGAAAATTTTTTTAAAATGAATAAAAAACCTATTTTGGCTTTTCTTTTAAAATTTATGAAGTGCAGGAGTGCTGAGTCCAATCATCAGCTTGACAGCCCTTGGACTTTTCGACAAAAAACCTGAGAAAACCTCAAAATAAGAGTGGTTTCCTGCTTCAGCCCCAGCCAAGCCTCAGCTACACCAGGAGGTAGATTCTCACATTAGCATTAAGCAAATTAACATTGAAAAACTCCTCTTTTTTTGAATTTATCGACTAGAATCTTCTGAAATACTTGAAAATAGAGACTCACAAGGTGAGAGCCATTCTTTTGATGCGAATCCCACCGCATTTTTAGCATAAACGACACAACATTCCCTCAATAATTGGATTTTTCTATTTCGAAATCAGATTCTTTTCCTTGTATGTTCACTTTCTAGAGAGAATGGGTCTGTGGATTGAATCCTGTGTCCATGGAAGCTTGATTCAGCATTTTTTAGTAGATGATTTGCTCAATTAACCTCGTAAATCTTCAAAAATAGCAATAAAGGCAAAATACTTGAGCGCTAACAATAGAACCAGGTGTTCTTAGCGTCTTACCTTAAATAAAATCCGTTTCAACGGGTTTCTTCATTTTCTAAATTGCAACGCCTGATTCCCATGTAAACTCCACATTTGCGGTTTGTCTTCCTTTTTTTTCGAGAGTGGAGATGAAAAATGCTAAATTGTAAGAGAAATCTGTCAGGAGTTGGAGAATTTTATTCTTTTTGACCCGAACCAGAATGACCTCAGTCACACGACTCAAGCGAGTTTTACGTGATATGAGGTAAGTAGTAATTTTATTACGCAAAATATTACGTCAGACTCAGGACACCCAGAAACACTGCTATAAATTGGCGTACTAATTCATGAATATCATTTCAAAATTAACTTTTATCAAACATCCAAAACATGCAAACTGTCGAAGCCACCAGCCCAAAGGTCAACTACGAGTTCTACGAAGTTAGAAACGTGAGAGGCAAGGAATACATCTTCAGAACCCTCACTGCTGATGACGTCCCAGCCTTCGCTGAAGACGTTGCTATCAACTTCAGAATGTTCCACCCACTCTTCGTCGTCATTGACGAGGTGGACATCAAGCGCCTGACCGCTTTCATCGAAATGACTTACAAACACACCGCCACTTCAGGCAACTCACTCTGCGCCATCGACACCTCCAACGGTCAAATCGTTTCTGCTATGATGGCCACCGATGATTCTAACTTCTACTCAGCCATTGACATCAAGGACTGGCCTGAGTTCGCTGACTACTGGCACTCCGATGAACTCATCAAGAAGATCTTCACCAAGATCTACGACGTCAAGGAACCTGGTATCACCTCCACCCTTTGGGGAGCTTGGACCCACAAAGACTACAGAGGATTGGGACTTTACAGAGAAATTGAAAAATGCTACTACAGATTCCCAAGATATCTTACCTATAAATATATCACCGGTGTCACCGTCCACGACGGAGCAAGAAAAGTCTCTGGATCCCAAAAGGGAATTAAGATCCTTATGGAAATCCACTACAGAGACCTTAAGGACGATAAGGGAAATTACATCTACAGAGACAAGATTGACAAGTTCGTTGAGAAAGGATTCAAGGAGGAAGATCTTAAGTTCTGCTTCATGCTCTACACTGGCTTCCAAAAGCGCCAATTGAAGCCAAAGCTCTAAGATAATCCAAAAACCTTGTTTTTTAACCCCCCAGTTTCATATTCGTCCTTTAAATTTAAGGCTTTCCATTAACAATTTATTCATTTAAAGACATTAGGTTCTTTTAGCTAGTTCGTTATGAATTTCAGTCATCCCTAATATTGGAAAGACGAGATATATCAAAATAAATCAATAGTTTCTTCCCCATAAGAATTGCAAGAAGCTATGAATGAGGCTTTTGTTCTTGTGAAGCAACCGCAAGTAAGAAAGTTAAAATGGCTACTTAGAGCGTCAGAAAGCTGCTTAAATCTTAATTTAGTTGCATTGAAAATCCAAAAACAGAGTTTTAAATTCAGGACGCTAAGAATTAAAAGTGGGTGTTCTTGAAACCTAAAACTCTGATTTAGATTCAGGACATCAAGAATAAAAAATTTAATCTTGCTTCCTGAATACATTGAGCAAAGCTCGGTCTGAGCACGGTAAATGGCTGACAGAGATAAATTAGACTTTCAGTCATAATTGACTAATCTAAGTTTATTTGAGTGATTTGCTTCATTATTTCAAAGCTTAATTTCATAAAATTCAATAAAATGATGAATTCATCACTATTTCCCTGAACTACAAAGAAAAAAAGAGGTGAACATAGATGTTTTCAATCAGTCTTCAGGAGCTTATGGGCTATTTGATCTGCATAAGCAGACAGGAATAATTTCTGATAATAGCAAAGCCAGAAGTTGATACTGTTTTAGTACTAAATACAAAATTGTGCAATTTCGAATACATTAACTGGAATGGAGCCGCTAAAGTCTTCTTTTTTTTAGTAATGCTCTGACAAGGTAAGAAGCCTGAGAATATAGTTTTCTTTCAGAACAAAGCAAGATGTATCCAGAAATTTTTATTGTTTTTCCCACAAGGGAAAGTTTTATCGAGCTTTCGTTAGACCCAATTCATCATGAAAGAGATTTTCTCCTCATAACACTCTATTTGCTCCTCTCCTTTCTAACTGGACAATGAAATTAAACATGCTTCCATGACTCACAAGTCTTAGTCAGTTTTATAAGGGGGCTTTTTTCAAACATAAATTTTCGATAGTTTTCGATAAATGAACTCAGACCTTGACAGACAGATTGAGCAACTTCGCAAATGCGAATGCATCAAAGAGAGCGAGGTGAAGGCTCTTTGCGCTAAAGCCAGAGAAATCCTCGTCGAAGAAAGCAACGTTCAGAGAGTCGACGCCCCTGTTACGGTCTGAATTATATTGAAACTACTCATTAAATCTGTTTTGAACAGGTATGTGGAGATATCCATGGCCAATTTCACGACCTCATGGAGCTTTTCAAAGTGGGAGGCGACTGCCCTGATACCAACTATCTGTTTTTAGGAGATTTCGTGGACCGCGGGTATTATAGTGTCGAAACTTTCCTCCTCCTTCTTGCATTAAAAGTAGCTTTCACCTACCAATCCTTCAATTATTTAACGCGCATCAAGGTCAGATATCCAGATCGAATTACCTTGATTCGAGGAAACCACGAGAGTCGGCAAATCACTCAAGTTTATGGTTTTTACGATGAATGCCTTCGAAAATATGGGTCTTTGAACGTTTGGAGATACTGCACGGAAATTTTCGATTATCTGAGCTTAGGCGCAGTGATAGAAGATAAAATTTTCTGCGTGCATGGTGGGCTGTCTCCTTCAGTCAACACGCTTGACGATGTATACATCGAGAGCTTTTTCTCATTCTTACTTGCAATAGATCCGCGCAATTGACAGAAAGCAGGAGGTTCCTCATGATGGAGCGATGTGTGACCTTATGTGGTCTGATCCTGATGGTTGAGAATTTCTTTTGTTGGACATGGCTTATAATTTCATTGAAAATTTAGAAATTGAAGGTTGGGGTTTGAGCCCAAGAGGAGCTGGATATCTATTCGGAGGAGATATAGTTGACGCCTTTAACAGGACAAATAACATTGATCTGATATTACGTGCGCATCAGCTCGTGATGGAGGGTTACAAGTAAAGAAAGCTAGGTTTGCAATTGCTGAAATAATTCTTATAACTAAAGATCCATGTTCAATGACTCATTGGTGACAGTGTGGTCTGCGCCGAACTACTGTTATAGGTAAATAGGTGGATGTTATAGATGCTCAATTAAATCTGATAGATGTGGAAATGTCGCAGCAATACTCGAATTAGACGAAAATTTGGGTAAATTCTACAAAATTTTCGAAGCGGCACCTCAGGTAATCATCCAAATGGTTGATGAGAGATGTAATTGCTGAATATATTAGGAGGAACGTGAGCTCCCAGCAAAAAAATCTGTTCCAGATTACTTCCTGTAATTGAATGAGAAGGCCTGTCTGACTGGAAGAATCGGAAGTTTCTCAATGTACGTATCATTGAAAAGAAGAAAGAAAAACCCAAAGTGAAGAAATGAAAATCATTACCAAGGTTAATTCACATGGGAACTGATAGCTTCATACTCTAAAGTTCATATGTTGATTCATATGTAACAAGTGCTATATGGCTGAATTGTCTATAGTGAACAGAATTAATGCTCTTACACTGAAAGTTCGGATTATTGTTTAGAAATGAGAAAATTAAGGATAAGAAATTAAGCTATACTTTAACCAAAGTCTTTTCAATGAAAATGATTTCTTTCTCTCCTATCCAAGAGATTATATTCAAAGAGAAATATATTATTTCCTACAATTTAAGAGCTGAAATGGTGCGTACTTCTCCTTTAGTTTCATTTCTACACATAAGTCTTTCTTGCATTATATCTGAAGTCATTCTTGTTGAGAAAACTATTTCTTTGGTTTGAAAGCGAAAGCC